>ENA-ORDI01000231-ORDI01000231.1-marine-metagenome-genome-assembly--contig:-NODE-231-length-40114-cov-3.760197_pt1 | contig 40114 bp, 32 predicted proteins | sample MGYA00248628_ERZ508525 | MGnify/ENA primary metagenome ERZ508525 (study PRJEB26195, sample SAMN05422138) | marine metagenome | isolation source: East of Porto Seguro, South Atlantic Ocean | place... | reverse complement strand
GGTGAAACTGTAATAAGGATCCGTGATTCCAATTTCTCTCGCTATATCTTCAAATAATCCGTTACCAAGATTTTTATATAATCTATTTTCACCGCCATAATTAGATATAAATAAATCAATCAGCCCATCATTATTGTAATCACCCCAATCAGATGATTTACAATATCTATCATTTGATATTGATGCCTGTACAGAAACATCTAAAAATTTATTATTATTATTATTAAATAATTGACTAGGATAAATGATATTTTCATTTTCATCTTTATATGACTCATTACATATAAATAAATCTAAATCGCCATCATTATCATAATCTCCCCATGAAGCTGATTGGGTAGGATAAGCAAAATCTGATAAATTTACTTCATGAGTTACATCTGTAAACGTCAAATCTCCATTGTTTTTTAATAAACTATTAATCATTTCCCCTTCTTCCATTAACCATCCACCTCTTAAAACATAAATATCTAGATAACCATCATTGTTATAATCAGTAGAAACAATATTTAATCCACCTAGTTGAGTAGATAAATTCGAATTTACTGTAATATCCTTAAATCCATTAATCCCTTTATTCAAATAAAATTTCATAGAAGAACAAGGATCCCAGGTTGAAGTAATTAAATCTGCATAACCATCATTATTAAAATCATCGAAAATAACACCACCCGCCAAATCCACATTATAAATCCCTCTATCAATAGATACATCTGTAAATTGTGTAACTATTGATGATAAATTTTGCCCTGGAACCTCAATCAATAAATCATTATTAATACCTTCTGGATATTCTCCGATTGACATATAAACAATATTTAATAACCATTTTGCCATTAAATTCTCTGAATCGATCATTAACCATTCATTTATTACTTCAATTGCTTTATAAGAATAATCCGTATAATCTTGCTTATAATTATTATCTGTAGGCAATTGACATACTATTGACCCACCAGGAATCACACAATTCTTAACTTCAGCTGCTTTTATATATATTAAGGCAGCTGAATTATAAGTCATAATTTTTGATGTATCAGGTAAACTTTGAAAATTTTCACTACCTAAAACTTCTTCAATGATACTTACCGCCTCATCAAAACCACCTAAATTCATTTCAGCTTTGGCTAAACCTAATTTAGCAAACCAAATATTATACACATCTTTAGCATTATTTAACTTGACCTGCCATAATAGTTTCTGATTAGTTCCGATATATTTATTTGAACTATTTTTTAATTTCGTACAATAAGTACTAATATCTTTAATAACAGAATTACCATTATTGATACTAAAAAAATCTAATTTTGGATTAATAAAAAATCCAATCAAAATTATAGTAAATATAATTAATAAAACAATTATATTAACAAAAATTATTTTATATTTTTTATACAAAAGAATTTATTCTCTTTTAATCTATTAAAGTTTTAAAATTTAACAAATTTAATTATGATATGGTCATACATTCAAAAACTATCTCAATAACATAGTAATTAATGAAATTTATAGATTTTAATAATAATACACATACAAAAAGAATAGTAGGAATAATACTTGTTTTACTTTCTACTCCCTTATTTTTCTTTTTAAATAGGGTTCAAAAACTTGGGACAATAAAAGAAGAACTATTTGCTTCTGCATCAAGAAAAGGTGAATGCTTTCAAGGATTTTGTTTAGGGGGTGATCCTGAAGCTTCAATAATCTCCAGATGGTTAACGTTTTCTTTTGAATATATGGAATTAGTTCTATTAGGAATGATTTTTGCTTTTGCCATATCTGGAATTGTGGAATCTTTTATTTTTCCAAGAAAAAATCAAACAATGTTATTCTCTCCTGGATTAAAGGGGATATTTAGAGGATATATACTTGGGCCTGCTTTAAATCTTTGTTCTGCTTGTATAGTACCAGTGGTAAATTCTTTAAAAAATAAAGGGGCTTCACTTGAATCAGTTATAGCCTTAACACAAGGTTCTTCTACACTGAACTTCTTATCAATAATTATGATTTTTACTATTTTTACTCCTGATTTGGGATGGAATAGAATTATTACAGGAGCAATTAGTGTATTTTTGTTTGGACCTATAATTGCTCGCCTAACTTTTGGGTGGAAATTAAAAAAAGAAAAAACTGAACAGATTAAATCAATAGATATTGAAGATAATATTAGTTTCAAAAATTCAATGAAAGAAGGTTTAATAGATTTTGTAAAAATTACTTTTTCTAATATTCTAAAATTAGGGCCAATAATGATTATTGCCGGATTTGCAGCTGGTTTAGTAATACAATTCTTATCTCCAGGAATTATAGATAATTATTTGGGTAATAATTTAAAAGGAATAATTATAGCAAGTACTATTGGAGTATTAATTAATGTACCTCTATTATTTGAAATACCATTAGTTGTTTCATTACTATTACTTGGCATGGGAATTGCACCCGCAGCCACTTTACTTTTCACCGCAGCATCAGGAGGACCAATTACCTATTGGGGATTAGCAAAAGTATTACCAAAAATTTCTGTTACTTATTATGCATTAATGATATGGATTCTAGGAATTTCTACTGGATTAATTTCTCTTCTAATTATCAATATAAATAATTCAGGAATTTATGGTGGCATAAAACTTACAAATAACCAACCAATAATAAGAGAGTCAAAAGAAATCACTAATTCAAACATTTCTTCACAAACTGAATTCAAAGAACCGGAAATAATAACAAACATTCTAAAAGAACATACAATAACAAATAAACAATTAACTAATGAGGATAATTCTAATTTTGATATTAAATATTTTACACAACTAGATATTGAATCTTTAAAAGGTCCTACGGAAGTATGGAATTATAGGCCTGGAGTAGCAATCTTTGATTTTGACCGTGATAATGATATGGACTTTTTTATAACTAATGGTAATGGATATTCTAATATTCTATATTTAAATAATTCTGATGGTACTTTTACGGATATTGCAAATGAAGCAGGTTTAGGTGATAAAAAACTTAATGGAAGTGGTGTGGTAGCGTGTGATATCAATAATGATGGTTACCAAGATCTTTACATTGGAGCAAGAGGATTTAATGGTGACGGATTAGATTTTAGATCTCAAATAAATAATAAAAATACAGAGTTCATCGGAATTGAAGACCGGCTTTATCTGAATATGAAAAATGGTCAATTTAAAGATATCACCAGAAAAGCTTTTAATGAAAATTTAAATTACAGATCAGCAAGTAGCATTGCTTGTGCAGATGTAAATAATGATGGTTATTTAGATTTTTATGTAACTAATTTGATCGATGAAGATTTTTTCATGTCTAGTTTATTCTGGCCTTCACATCCAGGGCATTACAATCTTCTATACATTAATAACGGAGATTTAACATTTGATGAAATTGCAAAAGAAGCGCAAGTACAGGGACCTCAAGTTATAATGCTTAATCCGGAAGGAAAAGAAATAATTTTCAAAGATAAATCCAATAAAGAATATATGGGGTATAACCCTGATGTAAAGGATAAAAACTTAAATAGAGTTGGAGACCCAACAGGGCCATCGCATGCAGCAGTATTTTTTGATCATGATGAAGATGGTGATCCAGATTTATGGGTAGCAAGTGACGGTGATCAATTACATATATATAGAAACGATTCAGCTAATGGCAAAATATTATTTACACACATATCAAAAGATATGGGATTAGATATTATTGGAAATTGGATGGGATTTGCAATAAGTGACTTTAACAATGATGGAAAACAAGACGTTTTTATTACAAATGCCGGACCTCATTCAAGAATAATCTCTACGGGTATGTCAAGTCCAGAACCTAAACCTGGCGGAGACTGCAAATATCATGAAAAATATAACTTAGGCACATGTCTGCATTCTTTTTTGATAAATAAAGGAATATTTGAAACAGAAAATCTAAATTTAATACCAAAATTTGAAGAATTTTCTGGAAAAATAAATGTGATTCCATCTCCCTTTCTTCCTGCTGAAGCAACAATAAAAAATAATATAAAACCAGGAATTGATATTCCGCTTGGTATAGGTGCTTATGATTTTGGTTATGGTGTCACAGCATTTGATTTTAATAATGATACAATCAAAGACATATACTGGATAGGTTCAGAAGTGGGAAGAGGAGAAGGGCCTGGTGGAAATATCTATCCATCTGCGGGAAGGATGTTAAAAGGTAAATCCGATTTTTCATATGAAGACATAACAATACGCTCTAGATTATTAGATATTCAAGGGATTAATTATAACAATTATTTTAAAAATCTCGAAGAAAACACATATCCAGACAATAAATACAATTTAAAATACAAAGTTCATACAAAATATCATGAAAATGGTAAGGGGTTAGCTCATGGAGACTTAAATGGAGACGGTTATGTTGATTTAATTGCTACAAATAGTAGTGGGCCAATTTGGTCTGGAACATTAGATGATGCAGGAGGACCATTTTATGTATGGATTAATGGCGGAGGAGAAAATAATTGGATTACCTTAAAATTGAATGGAAGAATGGGGATAGACAAAACAGGTAGTAATTCAGATGGAATTGGAGCAAAAGTTTACTTAATATATAAAGATAAAAATAATCAAAAATCTATCCAAATGCAAGAAGTAATAGCAGGATCTAGCTACTTATCAATGGATTCAACCAGTTTAGAATTTGGATTAGGTGATATTGAAATTATTGATGAAATTAGGATAATATGGCCTAGTGGTGTAATACAAAAATTACAAGCAATCAAAGTTAATCAACAATTAGATATAGTTGAAACAAAAAAATAAAACTTGGGGAAGTGGCGGAATTGGTAGACGCGCTTGACTTAGGATCAAGTGTTCATAGAACGTGAGAGTTCGAGTCTCTCCTTCCCCATTAAAAATTAATAATTTTTTCTACAATTTCTGCTATTTTGCCTGGATGTGGAATGATATGACAACCTGCATCTTTTAAGGAATTTATTTTTGATTCTGCTTTACCATATTCTCCACTAATTACAGCACCAGCATGCCCCATTCTTTTACCCTTTGGAGCACTTGCCCCCACAATAAGAGCTGCTATAGGTTTAGTGTTATTTATCGATTTTAAAAATTCTGCTGCTTCTTGTTCTTTTATCCCACCTATTTCCCCAATAAAAACGATATATTCAGTCAAATCGTCAGATATAAAATAATCTAAAACATCTATAAATGAAGTTCCAACTACAGGATCACCTCCAATACCTATGCATAAGGATTGACCAATTCCTCTTTTTGATAATTGATCTACAGCTTCATATGTTAGTGTTCCACTCCTAGAAACAACACCAACATTTCCAGGCATAAATATATCTCCAGGCATAATACCAATTTTACATTTTTCTAATGGGTTAATTACTCCAGGGCAATTTGGCCCAATTAAAGTAACACCATGATCTTTTGCAACTTTATAAATTTTAATCATCTCATTTACAGGAACACCTTCAGTTATACATATAACTGTTTCAATTCCAGAATCAATTGATTCCAATATGGCATCTGGAGCAAAGGGGGCTGGAACAAAAATTAAAGATGTATCCGCATTAGTTTTATCTTTTGCTTCATAAACAGAATTGAAAACTGGTATAGAATTATTAAACAATTGGCCTCCTTTACCAGGAGTTACTCCCGCAACAATTTGAGTGCCATATTCCTCACACTTCAAAGCATGAAATCCGCCTTCTTTTCCAGTTATTCCTTGAACAATTACTTTAGTATTGCTATCAATTCGAAGTACCAATCGAAATCACCTCTTTGTAATTAATATTTCTGAAATTTCATTCAAATTCTCAGCAAAAGAAATATTATATCTACTCTTGCTGAGAATTTTTTTACCTTCATCGCTGTTAGTACCTAACATTCTAATGATAAGTTCAGGAGCTTTTTTATTATATTTATCCAAAGCAACTAAAAAACCTCTAGCTGCAACATCACATCTTAAAATCCCACCGAATAAATTTATTAATACTACTTCTACATTTTGGTCAGACAAAACAGCTGACATTGCTTCTGAAACCTTATGTTCATCTGCGCCACCACCAATATCTAAAAAATTTGCAGGCTTTAACCCAGATCCATTGATAACATCCATAGTAGCCATTGCTAATCCCGCACCATTAACTATACATCCTACAGTACCTTGTAATTGTATATATTTTATACCCAACTTAGCAGTTTGAATTTCAACAAGGTTTTCCTGAGACAAATCTCTTAATCCCTGAACTGAGTTTTGCCTGAATAAAGCATCTTCATCAAAGGTTATTTTTGCATCAAGAGCTATTATCTCACCTGAATTATTTTGAATTAAAGGGTTAATTTCAATTAAAGAACAATCTTTATTCAAATACAATTTATACAGATTTCTTATAATTTTTCTTAATTGCACATAATAAATTTGTTCATATCTTAAAAAACTGTTAATTTTCCTTATTTGAAAATCTGTTGGTCCAGTAATTATATTTATTGGTAAAGTTAAGATACTTTCAGGATATTGAGAAGCTACTTCCTCAATATCCATACCCCCTTCAGGGCTAACAATAATATTCACAGATTGATTACTACCATCTACCAACAATGCTATATAACTTTCAGAATTTATTTGGCTAACTTTTTCTACTAAAATCTTATTAACAATAAACTCCTCATTTTCAGTTTGAGCAGTTTGAAATCCCTTTCCAAGAAATCTGTCTGCAAATTCAATCACTTCTTGTTCAGATTTAACTAATTTAACCCCACCTACCTTTCCTCTACCTCCGGCATGTACTTGTACTTTTAATACAACTTCATCATTAAGAGTTTTATAGATTTTCAAAATTTCATCTTTATTTTTGCAAATATACCCTTCAGGAATTTTAATCTCATAATCCTTAAATAATTCTTTTGCCTGATATTCATGAATTTTCAAATATATATCTCTTTTGATAATTCGGAGAGAGTGGGATTCGAACCCACGATAATCGTAAAATTATACTGGTTTTCAAGACCAGCGCCTTAAACCACTCGGCCATCTCTCCAAGTTTACTCTTTAAAGTTTAAACAAATATTATATCAATTGTTATCTTAAATCCAAATTAATTGCTGTATTAATTTTTTCAATTATTTTTTTTACAATCTTTCTTATTTATATTTTGTTAAAATTAATAATATATAAATATCGAATGCGGGAAATCCATTGGAAATTAGCGACATAGTCATACGTGGAGCAAAAGAACATAATTTAAAAAATATTGATATAAATATTCCAAGAGGAAAATTTATTGTAATTACAGGTTTATCTGGATCTGGAAAAAGTTCATTAGCCTTTGACACAATTTACGCAGAAGGAAGAAGAAGATATGTGGAATCTTTATCGGCTTATGCAAGACAATTTTTAGGTAATTTAGAAAAACCAAATGTAGATTATATAGAAGGATTATCGCCTGCAATATCTATAGATCAGAGAGGTATTTCAAAAAATCCAAGATCAACAGTAGGAACTACAACTGAAATTTATGATTATTTAAGAATATTATTTGCAAGAATCGGAACCCCACATTGTATTAAATGTAATAAAGAGGTAAAAAAACAATCAATTCAACAAATTGTTGATTCAATTAAATCTCTGCCAATAAATACAAAATTTATGATCCTATCTCCAATCATTAGACATAGAAAAGGTGAGCATAAGGAAACACTTAATATTGCTCGAAAATCAGGTTTTATAAGAGCTCGTATCAATGGAGAAATCAAAGAATTATCTGAAAAAATAGAACTGGAAAAAAATAAATGGCATACAATTGAAATTATAGTTGACAGGCTACAAATAAATAATGAAATAGACAATGACAGACTTACAAATTCTATTGAAACATCTCTGAAATTATCTGTAGGTCTTATAAAAATCGCATTATCAAACAACAAAGAAATACAATATTCTGATACTTTTTCATGTTCAGACTGTAATATTAGTATAGAAGAAATAGAGCCTAGAAATTTTAGTTTTAACAGTCCAAAAGGGGCCTGTAATAGCTGTTCAGGAATTGGACATTCTCTAAAAGTAGATCCAAAATTTATTATACCCAATAATGAACTTAGCATTGAGAAAGGAGGAATAGCACCATGGTTTAGATCTGGAGGTTATGCAGATATATATCTTGGAATATTTAATTCAATATCAGAGCAATTTCAATTCTCATTACAAACTCCAATTAAAGATTTATCTAAAGAAAACTTAAAGATTATCCTTTATGGGTCAAAATCAAAGCCAATAAAATTCAACTATGTTTCAAGAAGATTTGGAAAAATGCGATATTCAAGAAAATTCGAAGGTATCGTCAATAATCTGGAAAGAAGATACAAACAAACAAATTCTGAAGGGGCAAGAGAAGATATAGAAAAATATATGTCTAAAGTAATTTGCCCCGAGTGCAATGGATTTAAATTACAAAAAGAATCTCTACAAGTAAAAATAGCCAATAAAAATATTATTGATTTAACTTTCTTAAATATTTCAGAACTTTCTAAATGGTTTAAAGAAATTGTAAAATCAAAATCTAAAAATTCTATAAAATTAAATAAAACAGAACTTTTGATTGGAGAAAGATTAATAAATGAGATAACTTCAAGGTTAGAATTTCTCCTAGATATTGGTTTGAAATATTTATCTCTTTCAAGAGCATCTGGAACTTTAAGTGGAGGAGAAGCTCAGAGAATCAGGCTTGCAACTCAAATAGGCTCAGGGTTAACTGGAGTCATATATGTATGTGACGAACCATCTATAGGATTACATGCTGCAGATAACAGAATGTTAATTAAGACACTGAAAAAACTAAGAGATTTAGGGAATACAGTTTTAATTGTTGAACATGATGAAGCAGTAATAAGATCAGCAGATTACATTATTGATATGGGGCCAGGAGCTGGTGAGTCAGGAGGAAAAATAATAGCAAAAGGTAATTTAAATAATATTATTAAATCTACTAAATCAATTACAGGTGCTTATTTATCTCATAAAAAAATAATAAATAATAGCAAAAATAGAAATATTTTAAATAAAAAATATATAAAAGTTTATGGTGCTTCAGAAAATAATTTAGATAATATTAATATAAAAATACCATTAGGTTTATTCGTAGCAATAACAGGAGTGTCAGGTTCAGGTAAAAGCACTTTAGTCAATGAAATAATTTATAAATCAATAGCACAAAAAATAAATAAATCTAGGAACACACCAGGCAAATTCCAATCTATTGATGGAATAGAATTCATTGATAAAATAGTTAATATTGATCAATCTCCAATAGGACGGACCCCAAGAAGTAATCCTGCAACTTATACGGGTACATTTACATATATCAGAGAATTATTTGCCAATTTACCTGAATCAAAATCCAGAGGATACAAACCAGGAAGATTTTCTTTTAATGTTAAAGGAGGAAGGTGTGAAAATTGCTCTGGAGATGGGGTTATAAATATTGAAATGCAATTTTTACCAGATGTATCCATATCCTGTGATTCTTGTAAAGGAAAAAGATATAATAGAGAAGCTCTTGAAATTGAAATGAGAAGGAAAAATATATCAGACATTTTATCTATGAGCGTTGAACAAGCATCTGCATTTTTTTCTAATATACCAAGTATCAAGAATAAACTTGAAACTTTAAAAAATGTAGGTTTAGGATATATTAAATTGGGACAACCTTCTACACAGCTTAGTGGTGGAGAAGCCCAAAGAATAAAACTATCATCTGAGCTATCTAAACGATCAACAGGAAAAACTTTATATATATTAGATGAGCCTACAACAGGTTTATCTTTTGAAGATTGTAATATGCTTATTAACGTTTTGCAAAAACTTGTAGAAGGCGGGAATACAGTGCTAATCATTGAACACCATTTGGATGTAATTAAATCAACTGATTGGATCATTGATCTTGGACCAGGAGCAGGCGAGGAAGGAGGAAAAGTGATATATGAAGGTTATACAAAAAATATAATGTCAAACAAACTATCATTAACAGGGAAATTTCTAAAATCTCATTTAATGAAAACAAAAAATTATGAATAAATTATACCATATAAAGTAGATTAAAAAATAAAAATACCATATAAAGTGGTTGAATAATAATATTAAATTATTTACAATAATATACACAAATATTCATGTAAAGAAGGTAACTATGCCAGTCATAGCTTTGGGCGGATTAACAGCAGGTGGGGGGAGAATAATTGGCCCTAAAATAGCAAAAAAATTAAATATAGATTATGTGGATAAAGACATACTAAAGCAAACAGCTTTACAAAGTGGAATGGATATAGAACTTTTTACAAAAAGAGAAGAGGCTCCAACTACCTTTAAGCAAATATTTATAGAAAAAATTTCTAATATCTTAGAAAAATCTGCTTTTGCAGGAGCTGTTGGAGATCCACATTTCGGACCAGGTGCAGCAGCATTTCTGACCCATGAATTTGAAGATTTAACTGCAGAAGAAAATAAAGAAAAATATCATCTAAATGACGAAGAATATAGCCAAGGTATACACCAAACCGTTCTTCAATTAGCAGAATTAGGAAGTGTTGTAATTGTTGGTAGAGCCTCCAACATAATTCTAAAAGATGATCCACGAGTATTAAGAGTAGGACTAATTGCCAATGAGGTAGATAGAATTAACAGGATTGTAAATTACGAAAAAGTTACTTATGAAAATGCCAAAACATTAATGATAAATAGAGACGCAGCCAGAAATCAATTCTTTAAAAAAATATTTAACATAGATGACCCTGACAATAGATTTAATTATCATGCCATTATAAATACAAGTGAAATGAATTTTGATCGTGCAACAGACATAATAATTGATATGTCTAAAGATTTACATTTAGATACAATTTAAAAATCTTTATAAACCATCTCTCCATTTACAATAGTTGCGGAAATTTCACATTTCAATATATCAACATTGGGTAATGTAATTATATTTCTGTCAATAAGTGTGAAATCAGCAATGTGACCTATTTCTATATTACCTTTAATTTTTTCTTTAAATGAACCATATGCTGTATTTTTTGTATACATTTCCAATGCTTCTTTTAAATTCAATAATTCTTTAGGTTGCCATCCTCCGGAAGGAGTATTATCAAATTTAGTTCGATTTACTGCTGCATAAATACCCATTAACGGAGAAGAATCTTCCACCGGAAAATCTGAACCTCCAATTAGTAATATATTGTTATCAATTAAAGTTTTCCACAAGTATGAATCTTTTATTCTTTCTCCCAATCTTTCCTCAGCCATATGCATATCCGATATACAATGCATTGGTTGTACTGATGTAATGATATTTAAATCAGATATCTCTTTTATATCCCTTGCTTTTATAATCTGAGCATGCTCAATCCTTGTTCTATGATCAAATTGATCATAATCAGAATTTTCAAATACTTCTCTAAGTGCATAAATAATTTCTCTGTTAGCTTTGTCACCAATTGCGTGTATACATACCTGGAAATCTTGTGAAAATGCTTGTGAAAATAAAGTTTTTAATTTATTTTTATCTAAAATCAAAATACCATATGTTTCTAAATTCTGATACTGTTCTATTAATGCAGCCCCGTTAGAGCCCAAAGCTCCATCAGCAACCAATTTAACACTCCTTAGCTCAAATAAATCAGATTTATATTTGGATACTTTATTCTCAAATAACTCCTGATTAGCCATTGCATAAATCCTGATTTTTAATTTGTTCTCATTTATGAGTTCTTTATATGCATCAAACTGTAAAGAAGAAATACCGGCATCATGCACCTCTGTTAAACCTTTAGACAAACATATTTCCTGTGCTTTCAATATCCAATTTTTAATATCATCAATATTATCTTTTGGTATTATATTGCGAATTAACTGTTGTGCTTTATCTACTAATATACCTGTTAACAATCCATCTTCTTTTAAGATTTCTCCTCCATCAGGGACAGGAGTATATTCTTGAATATTAGCCATATCTAAAGCTTTTTTATTACACCATGTTGCATGCCCGTCTATTCTTGATAAAATGATTGGTATATCAGGAAAATTTATACTTAAATACTCATTATCAGGCAATGATTTAGTTTCAAAAGTTTCTTGATTCCATCCCCCTCCATTTATCCAAAATAAATTGCTATTCAACTCAAGAAAATTTTTAATTTTCTTTACAACTTCAAACTCAGATTTACAATCCCTTAAATCAACTTCATATTGATTCTTACCTAAATGAGTCATATGTCCATGGCTATCCACAAATCCTGGCAACATAAATAGGTTACTACAATCTATAACATTAATATTTTTATCACAAATTTTATTACACCCAATATCAGCAACAACCCCATCTTCTACAAGCAGATTTGCTTCGTAAGATTCAAATTTATCAATATCAATAATATTTACATTAGAATAAAGAATCGTAGTCATAAATCAATTTTTACTAAAAGATTTAAACAAATTAATATCACTTTTATTTATATAATTTTTAACTATCTCTCCTGTACCTAATGACAACATAATACCCTGAGTATAATGGCCAGAAATAAAAAGTATATTTTCATAATTATATAAATTAGAAATAATTGGGGTGCCTATCTTAGATTGAGGCCTAATACCTGTACCAACGCTTATAAATTCCAACTTGTCTGCATTTTTAATATATTTCCTTGCAATCTGATAACAGAAATTTAAACCTTTTAAATTTACTGAGTTATCATTTTCACCAGGGTGTTTAGACGCACCTATATAAATAATGTTGTTTTCTCTTGGCACCAAATAACCAGAATAATTCGATCCATCGCCAACTTCACCTATAGTATAAGGTAATTCTATTTCATTTGAACTAACCAATATATACTGCCCTTTAACAGGATTAATTTTATAATCAGACGGAAGATCAAAATCTTCTAAAATATTCCATGATCCAGTACAAAAAATAATATATTTTGATTTGATCATACGATTTGAAGTTAATATTTCAACCTGATCATTATTTTTTTCCTTAATATTGATAAATGACTCGTTTTCAAATATCTCACAACCCATTTTATGAATAGCAATTTTTAATTTATTCACATAATCCAATCCATCAACATATCCGTCATCATAAAAATATTTTCCACCTTTGATTTCATTACTTAAAAAACTCAATTCATTATTAATCTCATTTTTATCAATGTTTTTTGAACTTATATTCAAATTACTCAAGCTATCAGATAAATTATCTAATATTTTCAATTCATCTTCATTAAATGCAACTCTTAATATTCCTGTTTTTTGATATGGTGATCTGATATCCATTTCCGCTAATTCTTCTCCTAAAGTTAAAAAAGAATCAAAACTTAATTTTCTTAATTTATATATTGGGGTATTTAAATTGTCTGCTAAATTTATATCACCATAAAATAATGGGGATATCACTCCAGCTGCAGCTTGAGTTGCACCAGATCCAATTGTATTTTTTTCCACAACTACACATCTAAATTTACTTTTAGATAATTTGTAAGCAATGCTAACTCCTATAGCACCACCTCCAATTATAGTTACATCAAAATTATTCGCTTTATTTTCTGAATTATTATTCAAAAAAGCACAATTCCTTTTAAAAATTATTTATTTATAGATAATAAAAAATCTAACGTTCTTGATTGTAAATTTACTCTTTTATTAACATCTTCACCAAATACTACAGCCAATATTTCTGTAACACCTGAATTAGCATATTCCTCTAATATACCGTATGCATAATCTTCATTACCAATTATAGCTAAATCACTTGGATCTTTAACACCTTCTTGAATAATCATTTTTTTATAATTGGGGTAATCATTATAAAATTTAAAAATAGATTTAGCTTCATAAGTAACTCTCTCCAGATCATCAGTAATACATATAGGAATTGCTGATACAATACTTCTCGTATTATCTGATGTTGAGTTTAAGGCAGGGAAAATATTACTATTAATAGTCTTGTAACCTGTCATCCATGTTATGGTACCTTCCGTATATTTTTTAGCAATGCCTAACATTTTAGGACCTAGTGCTGCTAAATAAATATCTAGATCATTACAAATTTCAGCATCTATGGATACATCAACATTAAATATATTTCCTTTAAATTTTGAGTATCCCTTATTTAAAATATCTTTCAATATTATTAGAAATTCCTTCATGTATAAAACTGGCGTGACGTATCTAAGCCCTAATTCATTTTCCACACGGTATTTATGGGATACACCTAATCCAATTTTTAATCTATTATTTGAAATCAATCTTGTAGTTAATATCTGTTGGGCCAGCTCTACAGGATGCTTAGAAAAAACAGGGATAACTGCAGTTCCTAATTCCATGGAACTAATTTGAGTGCTTAAATACTGAATTAGAGTTAAAGAATCATAACTATTAGTATTAGCAATCCAGAGGCTTTTAAAACCTTTTTCTTCTAATGCTTTGAAATAATTAATTCTATCAAAAAATCCTATTTCACGATCAAAACTACCAGAATATACACTAATTTTCAAAATTCCCTTCTCAAAATACAAAATTAATAAAAAAAGACATCTAAACCTATATGTTATCTCGTAAAATCTGTATATATTTTCAAGTAATAGTAATTATTTTTAATATATCATTGTTGCATACTACGATAAATATGAGTATTCTTAAACAATAATTTGTAAAAAAATAGTTATAAATATATAGGAAGATGTATCTTAATATGTTAAGATACTTTACTAAATTTGATTTAAATATTGAAAATAAAGGTGCTGAGATCATGCCCAAGAAAAATATATTAAAATACACAGCTTTAATTATGGCATTCGCTTTTGTTGCATTGCCCGCAAAACTAATACACGCAGCAACTATCAGTGGTAGTGGTTCTGCAATTATTTCCACAGGCTCTTCAGCCGGTAACACTCTAACAATTTCAATGACTGGTGTTACTTCGCCAAAGGGTGCAATGAAATATAATGCTTACTTACTTACAGATAGCATGGCTAAAACAAATATTGGATCCTTATCAGTAGATGAGGATGGCTCAGCGAAACTATCTTATACTTCAGAATCCGGAGATATACTAACAAGTTTTAGAAGATTAGAAGTTCGGGAAGAATCTGGCTCATCGTCAAGAATTATTTTTGCAAATACTATACCAGGTCAAAATGTGAAAGACATAAGAGCACTTGTTGATTCAAGTTCTGCTATTTCTAATTTAGAAGCAGTACTAGATAAAGCAATTGCAAATGCTACAGCCGGAAAAAATGCTAGTGCAACCACAGATCTTGTAACAAACGCAAAAGCTATGATTAGTGATGTAGATGGTATTTCTAAAAGTATTGCATCAGCAAAAGTAGCTGTTACTAAAGCTATTGGAACAAACCTGACCGGATCTTATGCTTATGATTACGGGACATCTGCTAATACTGCATTAGATTTAATTCAAGCTAACGTAGATGCAGGAGTTATATCAGCAACTCAAGCTCAAACATTCTCAAATCATGAAACTGGAGCTATTCTAATGAATGATGCTCTAAACCAATTACTTAGAGCAAAAAATACTGGTACAGTTATCGCAACGAAAAATGCATATAAAATGGGTTCATTTAAATTATCTAAATTAGATGATATCTATACAACTGTACAAAATGATACTAGATTAACTAAACTCTCCAAAGCTATTACAACAGCCGGACTACAAACAACTTTATCAGGAGCAGGCCCTATGACCTTATTGGCTCCAACTGACACAGCAATAACTACCTATGGTGATGATAAATGGACAACTCTTTCTACAAATTCAGCTAATCTAAAAAGAGCATTAGAAATCCATGTTTTAGATACTCATCTATTATCTGGTGACAGTAAGATTGATATCAGAATACTAGATAGTAACCAAGCTAAATACACTGCAACTGATATAGAGGCAAGTAATGGTATCATACACCTAGTAGATACAGTAATCAGCAGAAGAGGTCCTTTCCCTGGGTTGCCTAGTGTTGGTGCTCATAGCTACAACTTAGAAAACTACTCATATTTATTCCTTACTTTTGGATTATTACTGCTTATCGGTTCAGGAGCTACCAGATTAGCAATTAATAAGAAAAAATAATCTGATTTAAATAAAGTCTAAAAAAGGACCGGATTTTATCCGGTCCTTTTTTTATTCCCAATTCATTGCAGATTTTATTGTAGGGCAATTTTGATTAAAAATTAATTTGATTTGATTAGCAATATCCATATGCTCTTTTTGTGTCCCATGACTCGATCTTAGCTCTATATAATGCATCCAGCTTCTAATGGTACCAGACATATACATCCTTGTCGTAGTTGCCTGTGGTAAAACAAATCTAGCAGACTCTTTAGCTATCCCTGCATTTAACATATCATTATATAATTCCGTTGCTTCATCAAAATGCTTCTTAATCTTTTTATGAAATCTATTTTTAATATCCTCAGAGATATCGTCAATTGAATTTTGTCTATTTTTAATATCTTGTCTTCTTAATTCAGGCAAATCTATAGATTCATTAATTAAATTTTTTTCGGCATATCTTTGACTAAACTGCTGATAAGTAAAAGACCTATGTCTTAATATCTGTGTAGCAATTGCTAAAGAAGTTTGAATTTCTATAGTCATATAAGCCTGTTCAAAAGGTGACCAATGACCATGCTTGATCATATATTTTAACAAACCTTCATAATTTTCATTATCCTGATTTTTTGGATTACTAACTCTAGCTATATATGCAATAGTTTCTTCAGCATCAGGTGTAATAGACACTAATTTTACTTTATTCATAGTATTAATCTAAATAATCAAATTTACAGGGTTTTCTAAATTATTTTTAATTTCTGCCAAAAATTTAGCCCCTCCAGCACCATCAGTAACTCTATGATCTGCAGACAAACTAGCATTCATAATATTAGATATCATTATATTTTCTTCAGGACTAACAATAGGTATTTTTTTCACTGATCCAACAGCTAGCATTGCAGTTTGAGGCGGTAAAATAATAGCTAAAAAACTATTAACATCAAACATTCCTAAATTACTAATCGAAAATGTACCTTTTGTATATTCTGCGCTTGTTAATTTACCATTCTTAGTTCTGTCAACCAAATCTTTAGATGAAATTGACAATTGCTTAATATCCAAATCATTACAATTGATTATTGAAGGCATTATTAAACCATCTTCCATGGCTATTGCAATGGAAACATTGATCTCTTCATTCATATTAACTGTACCATTTTCATATCTACTATTAAATATCGGGAATTTTTTAAGTGTATCAATAACAGATTTCATTATCATGTCATTTATACTAATTTTAATATTTTGGTATGCTAGTTTGGAATTTATTTGAGACCTTATTTCTAAAGCTTTATCCATATTAATATCAGTACTTAAATAATAATGAGGTACTTCTTGTTTACTTCTTTGAGTAACTCTGGCTATTTGTGCTCTCATTTTATTTTCTTCTTTTACAGTACTATCAATATCTTGGATTTGTGATTCAACATCATTTGTTTCTGATTTGAAATTAATTTTAACTTTTTCTGTTGTTTCAACATTATCAATTAATTGCAAGATATCTGATTTCACAATTCTTCCCCCAGGACCTGTACCAATAACATTGTTTAAATCAATATTATTGTCATTAGCAAGTGTTTTAGCCAATGGGGAAGCTTTTATTTTTTGATCAATGCTAACTTCTTCCTGTACTTCTTCCTGTACTTCTTCCTGTACTTCTTCCTGCACTTCCTCCTGCACTTCCTCCTGCACTTCCTCCTCCTCCATTATATTAGTAGCATCACCAACAATGGCAATTGGTTCTCCGACATTGACTTTAGATCCTTCTTCAACTAAGATTTTTTCCAAAATACCTTCTGCATAAGATTCAAATTCTACAACAGCTTTATCAGTTTCTATTTCCGCAACCGGTTCACCAATCTTTACTTCAGAACCTTCTTCTTTCAACCATTTAATCACAACACCTTCTTTCATATCATAGCCCATTTGTGGCATATTAAGTTCTTCAGACAATTAATACCTCCTAAAAACCAAAAAGTTCTTTAATTTTACTCAATGCTCTATCAATATTTGGAATAACCTTATCCTCTAGTTCTGCACTATATGGCATTGGAACATTTAAACTATTTATTACACCAACAGGGCCATCAAGATAATCAAAACATTTTTCTTGAATTACAGAACTAATGTATGAACCAAAAGATCCAGTTTCCCAATACTCATCTAATATTACAACTTTATTTGTTTTTTTAACAGATTCAAATATTAATTCAAAATCAATTGGGTTCAAGGATCTCAAATCAATTATTTCAGTATTAATATTCCTTTTATTTAATTCGGTAGAAACTAATTTTGCCAGTGGAATCATACCTGACCATGCTATAAGAGTTAAATCATTGCCTTTTTCCAAAACTTTAGGAAGGCCAATTGGTGTTTCATAATATTGATCAGGAATTTCATTTTTAACACCATATAACATTGAATGTTCTACAAAAATCACTGGATTATTTTCATTAATAGCAGATCTAAATAAACCTAAAGCATCTATAGCGTTCGAAGGGGAAACAACTTTTAATCCTGGTACTGAAGCATACCATCCTTCAAAGCTCTGTGAATGCGTTGCACCCATTCTACCTCCGGCCCCAGTAACTGTTCGTATTATAATAGGAACACTAAGTTGTCCATCAGACATATAATGAATTTTAGCCGCATGATTTACTATTTGATCCATAGCTAATAACGAAAAATTTATTGTCATAATTTCTACTATTGGTTTCATACCCGCCATAGAAGCTCCAATAGCAGCACCTACAAAACCTGATTCAGATATTGGAGTATCCATAATTTTTTCACTTCCATATTCTTCAAGCAATCCTTTTGTTACTGCATAAGGACCTCCGTACATTCCAATGTCTTCTCCCATTATAAAGACATTTTCGTTATTATCTAAAGCCTCTCTCAAAGCTTTATTCAAAGATTCTCTGATAGTTAATTCTGCCATTTATTCCTAATTATCTGAATAATAAACTTTATCCATTGCTACAGACATATCTGGTAATGGACTATTCTCTGCAAATTTCAGGCAATTTTGAATTATTACCTTTACTTCATTTTCTATATTACTTATATCAATATCTGTAAGTAAATTATTTTCTTTAACATATTCTTTGAATAATAAAATAGGATCCTTATCTTCCCACTGTTTAACTTCTGAATCTTCTCTATATGAAGCAGGGTCAGCCATAGAATGCCCTTTAAATCTATATGTCATAGCTTCTATCAATACAGGACCTCCATTTGTGCGAATTTTATTGATAGCTTCCTTTGCTGAATCTTGTACTGTAAGAACATCCATGCCATCTATACGTGTTGCGGGCATTCCATAAAGATCTGCAAATTTATATAAAATATCGGCTGCTGCAGATGATTTTTTAACATGAGTTCCCATTCCATATTGATTATTTTCAAGATAAAACAAAACAGGAAGATTCCATAAAGCTGCCAAATTCATAGATTCATGAAATTCACCTTCATTTACCGCGCCATCTCCAAAAAAGCATAGAACTATCCCATCTTTTTTTTGTTTTTTTAAAGCTAAACCAAGTCCGATAGCAATAGGTAAATGACCCCCAACTATAGCATATCCACCCATAAAATTTAATTTCTTATCAAATAAATGCATAGATCCACCTTTACCTCTGCTACTTCCCCCTTTTTTACCATATAATTCTGCCATAATCTTATTTGGATCCATGCCTCTAGCAAGTGCGTGCCCGTGATCTCTATAATGTGTTATCACATAATCTTGTTTAGTTAGTTGGGATATAGCGCCAACAGCAATAGCTTCTTCACCAATATAAAGATGTAAAAATCCTTTTATTTTCCCTTGCATATACATTCTCCCGCAAGCTTCTTCAAAATGCCTTATTTTAGACATTTCTAACAAATAACTTCTTGCAGTTTCTTTATCTATATTCGACATAAATTAAATATGTATAGCACTCCCTAATGCACCAAGAGATGATTCTTTTAATGCTTCTGAAATTGTAGGATGTGGATGTACTAAATCTCCAATTTCTTTTGAAGAACCCTCTAATAATTTTAAAATTCCAATTTCACCAAGTAATTCTGAAACATTAGCACCAATTAAATGAGCACCTAATAATTCTCCAGTCTCTTCATCAAAAATCAATTTGGAAAATCCTTCTGAATGTCCCAGTCCTAAAGCTTTCCCGCTAGCTGAAAGAGGGAAAATACCTGTTTTTATATTATAACCCTTTTCTCTTACCTCTTCCTCTGTTAATCCTATACTCGCTATTTGTGGTTCACAATAAATTGCTCTTGGCATGTCAATATAATCATTTATTGGCTCTGGATTTAATCCGGCAATTTTTTCTGCTACAACAACTCCTTGATGAGAAGCGACATGGGCCTGTAAAAGTTTTCCTGTAACATCTCCTATAGCATATATATTATCTATATTTGTTTTCATAAAATTATCTATATTAATCCAACCGCGATCTGTTTCAACTCCAATCTTTTCAAGACCTAAGCCATTAATATTACCTACAGCTCCAACAGCAACTAATACAGTATCAACTTCTAAATCCATTCGCTCATCTTTTACTTTCAAATGAGCAACAACATTTTTTTCAGAGACATCCAAAGTATCAATTAGAGCATCTGTAATTATATTTATACCTTTCTTTTTATATATTTTCGATAATTCATCACTTATGCTTTTATCTTCTTTATTTAGTATTCTGTCGGCTAATTCAACTATTGTTACTTCGCTTCCATAAGCATTAAATATATAACTAAATTCTACTCCTGTAGCACCTCCGCCAACTATTATTATATTCTTAGGAACATCTTTTAATTCTAATGCCTGCCTGCTTGTTATTACTTTAGATTCATCAATTGGCATGTTTGGAAATTCCATAAATATTGAACCTGTTGCTAAAACAATATTATCAGAAGTAATACTAGTATTAGCACTTTTCAAATTAATCTCATTAGAGCTTATTAATTCAGCTGTATCTTCAAATACTTGAACTTTATTTTTCTTTAATAAATAAGAAACACCTGTTGTAAGTTTTCTAACTACCTTTCTGCTTCTTTTTACTGCCTGAGAAAAATCAGGTGTGAAATTATCTATTTTAATACCAAATTCATCAGATTCCTTAATTAAATTAAGTACTTCAGAATTTCTCAATAATGCTTTAGATGGAATACAACCCCAATTTAGGCACAATCCTCCGACTGTTTCTTTTTCAATTAATGCAGTTTTCAAACCTAGTTGTGCTGCTCTGATTGCTGAAACATATCCGCCAGGTCCTCCTCCTATAATTGTTACTTGAAAATCGTTCAACAAAACCCCTTATGATTTTAAACATACATAATACAACATTTACAAATCTTTAGTAATAAAAGATTAATATACTAAAATATAATATTATGAATTTAATGATTTATAATATTATATTAAATTAATTAAAACCAAGTAATGATCATGGCAACTTTTATACATCACAATAAATTAAATCATAAACAAGAAGAAAACCTATGGAGAAATTTTGTCTGAAAAAATAACTGTTGGAATATTAAAAGAAAGAGACAAATCAGAAAACAGAGTATCTTTAGTTCCCAGGGATGTTAATTTATTAATAAAAATGGGTTTGTCAGTAGAATTAGAAAATGGAGCCGGAGAGAAAGCAGGTTTTTTAAATAAAGATTATGAAAACGTTGGAACAAAAGTATCTAAAAAATTATCCGATAAAATTAATATAATAACTTCCGTAAATGCATTTTCTTCACAAGGTAATTCATATGTGAAAAATTCGTTAGTAATTAGTACAACTAATTTGAGAAATGATAATAAAATTATCGAAATATGCAAGAAAAACAATTTATCAGTTATAGCAATGGAATTTGTTCCAAGAATTGCCAGGGCTCAAAAACTTGATGCTCTATCTTCACAAGCCTCCATTACAGGGTACAAAGCGGGACTTATAGTAGCTAATTCTTTAAACAAATATATACCTTTAATGATGACTGCAGCTGGAACACTACTTCCAGCCAATGTATTGGTTTTGGGAGCTGGAGTGGCTGGATTACAAGCTATTGCTACCGTCAAAAGATTAGGTGCAGACGTTACAGGTTATGATATTAGGCTAGCTGCCGGTGAAGAAATTAGATCTTTAGGTGCTAAATTTATTTCTAACGAAATCTTACAAGATTCAGAAACAGACGGTGATTATGCTAAAGAACAAAGTAAGAAAAATCAAAAATCACAATTAGAGTTTTTAAAAGAATATATTATTAAAGCTGATGCAGTTATATCAACGGCATCAATCCCAGGTCGTCCTGCTCCAAAATTAATTGAAAAAAAAACTATTCAATTAATGAAGCCAGGAAGTGTTATAGTGGATGTTTCGGCTCCTTTAGGAGGAAATTGCGAATGTACAAAATTGGGAGAAATGGTTATTATTAATAATATTAAAATTTTCGGACCTTCAAATTTACCTTCAGAAATGCCCTATGACGCATCAATTGTTTATTCAAAAAATATCTTTAACCTTATAGAATTACTTCTTCAAGATAAAAAAATGGAAATGAACCTTCATGATGAAATCATTGATGCAATGTTAGTCATTGAAAAAGGTAAGAAAAGAATAAGAGTGTAAAATTGGATTTATTATCATTAATTATAATTTTTGCTTTGGCATTATTTATAGGTTATGAAGTTATTACAAAAGTTCCTTCAACCTTGCATACTCCTTTGATGTCTGGTTCAAATGCTATATCAGGAATAGTAATAGTTGGAGCAATCATAATCGCATCAAATGCTGATGGAATCCTGGCAATAATATTATCTGTTGTAGCCATAGTATTAGCAACTATTAACGTTATTGGTGGATTTATGGTAACTGATCGTATGCTAGCAATGTTTAAAAAAAGAAGAAATAAGGATTAATTTTGATAGAAATTTCATCTAACATAGAAAATATTGTTTATCTTTTTTCTGCTTCTTTATTCATTATTGGACTAAAAAGATTAGCATCTCCTAATACTGCTAGGAATGGTAACAGATTGGCATCTTTAGGTATGCTCATTGCAATAGTGCTAACAATTTTAAAATACACCGATAATAACATTGAGTGGATAATAATTGGGATTTTTATAGGAGGATTATTAGGAATAGTACTTTCTAAATATGTTCAAATGACAGCAATACCTCAATTAGTAGCCATTTTCAATGGATTTGGAGGAGGAGCAAGTGCGCTTGTTGCTATATATGAAATACTTTATCCAAGAGAAACAATAACAAGTATATTTGTATTGGGAGCTATAGCATTTTCTACTGCACTTGGATCCATGACCTTAACCGGTTCCTCCATTGCTTTTGGAAAATTACAGGGAATAGTTCCAACTAGACCAATTCTATTCCCTTTAAGAAATTATTTGAATTTTCTTTTATTAATATTAATTGTTTTCTTCGTTATAGTAATGACTATTCCAAATTTTAGTTCTCTAAATATTCTCTATATTTTAATTGTTTTGTCATTGCTTGCCGGAATTTTAATAGTAATACCTATCGGTGGTGCAGATATGCCTGTAATAATTGCATTGTTAAATTCATATTCTGGAATAGCTGGAGCTGGTGCTGGATTTGTACTTAATAATCCCGTTCTTATTATTTCTGGATCTTTAGTTGGAGCATCAGGATTAATATTAACTAGAATTATGACTAAGGCAATGAATAGATCTCTAGCTAATGTAATATTTGGAGGATTAGGTTCTGAGGATGGTTCTAAACAAACAACTACAAACGAAAACAAACTTGTAAAATCCTTAAATACTGAGGATGCTGCAATGATTTTAATGTATGCTGAAAGTGTTATTTTTGTTCCAGGATATGGCCTGGCAGTAGCTCAAGCTCAACATCAAATAAATGAATTAGCAAATATATTAAAAAATAAAGGCGCAGACATAAAATATGCGATACATCCTGTAGCAGGAAGAATGCCTGGACATATGAATGTTTTATTAGCAGAAGCAAATATTCCTTATGATGAATTAAAAGATTTGGATGAAATAAATTCTGAATTTGATAGTACTGACGTTGCAGTTGTTGTCGGAGCAAATGATGTTACCAACCCAAGTGCTCGTACAGACCCAAATTCTCCGATATATGGTATGCCAATATTAAATGTAGATAAAGCGAAATCAGTTATTGTATTGAAACGTTCAATGGCTTCAGGTTTTGCTGGAATTGAAAATGAGTTATTCTTTTTAGACAAAACTAGTATATTATTTGGAGATGCCAAAGATTCAATTGAAGGAATAACTAGAGAAATTAAGAATTTAGATAACATTTAAGGAAATTATTAATAATCATGCCTGCTTTTATACATCACAATAAATTAAATAATAATCCTGAAAAATCTTATGAAGAAATTGCTATAGATAAAAAACAAGGATGTAAAAATCTAATACAAAGTATTTTATATATAAAAAATACACCTGTTATATTTAATAAAACTAAAATATCTCAAAAAATAGGTTATGTAATATCAGGTAAAATTAAAATTAAATACGAAGGTGTTTATTTAAATCAAACTATTAATAAAACATTCACTCTTGGGCCTGGAACAAGTTTCTTAATCCCAGAAAGAACTAAGTCTACATTAGATAATATTGATAATAATTATTCTATGATATTACTTGTTAAGAGTCCTCAAGATGAATTTGCAAAACTTAAAAAAGCGAAAATAAATAATTTTAATGAAAAATTTTTAATTGTAAATAAAGATGATCAACAAAATTTACCTGCAGGTAGAGATAGATACTTTAAACTTATGATCGATCCATATTTTGGATCAAAATATGTAACACAATTTCTCGGATATATTAAAAAAATAAAAGCCCCTTTTCATGAACATACATATGATGAAGTAATTTATATTTTACAAGGGGAAGGAATAGTACATCACAATAATTCGAAAACACAAATAAAAAAAGGATCAAGTGTATATCTTCCTCCTGGTACAATTCACAGATTAGAAAATAAAAATAAAGATATAGAATTACAGTTACTAGGTGTATTTTGCCCGGCCGGAAGTCCGGCAGATAAAGATGAAAAATAAATATGCTAAAATTTCTAACCAAAAATTATCATTGGATAATGTTACTATTAATATGGAGTGTTTACTCTTGCTTTGGAATTGTTAGCGGATCTTTAGCACCTATCTCACCATTATTGATTAAAGATCTTAATCTTACTTATACGCATATGGGCATAATATTAGGTTTTTGGCAATTTATCTATATTTTCACAGCTATGCCAACTGGAAATATTATTGATAAATGGCAGCTAAAACAATCTATAACGATAGGAATTATTGTAATGCTAGCTTCAATGATCTTAAGAGGTCTATCAATTAACTTTATTTCTTTACTTCTATCTGTAGGTTTATTTAGTTTTGGTGGCCCTATAGCTTCTTCTGGATCTCCAAAACTTGTTGCTACATGGTTCAAAGAAAAAGATAGGGGTAAAGCATCAGGAATATATGCTACAGGACCTGTTATTGGCAATGCTATAGCATTTGCTTCTGCTCCAATTATAGCAATTAATATTTTTGATAACTGGAGAGGAATCTCAATAATTTATGGAATAATTTTAGTTGTAGTCTTAATCATATGGTTATTATTTGCAAAAAATAAACCCAATAACAAACCAGAAATAAGTATACAAAAAGTTTCTTATAGAGAATTAATTAAAATAAACACAGTAAAAATAATTATGTTTTTATCAATAATTTTCTTTTTTATAAGTCATTCTTTAGGTGCATGGGCACCATCAATCCTAATTGATAAAAATTTCAGTATAACCAACGCAGGGTATATAACTTCAATAAGTACTATTATAAGTTTAATATCTTTAATATTTATTACCTCTGTATTTAAAAAAGGTAAAAGAAAAAATGCAATTATATATATACTTCTAATAAGTTCAGTAGCATCTTTAGGAATTGCATTTTTTTCAGGGTTTAAATTAATTTTCTCTATCTTTTTAATTTTCTCTGTAAAAAGATCGCTAATGCCATTATCCACACTAATTCTTATGGAACACAAAGATATAGGCCCTCAAAAAATCGGGACTGCAGCTGGTATGTTTTTTGCTTCAGCTGAAATTGGAGGATTTAGCGGACCATTTATAATAGGTTTTCTGAGAGATCTTACCAATTCACATCAAATAGGTTTCTTATTTAGTTCAATATTATGTTTAACCGGGATATTGTTTGCATTCAAATTAAATGAAACTCAAAATTAAATGAAATATCCAGGCCAATTAAAAAACACTAATTTCAGAAAGCTTTGGTTTTCCGATATTTTAATAGGGTCAGCTGACAATATAGAAATGTTAATTATATCCTGGATAATTATAACTAAAACAAACTCAGGGCTAATACTCGGAACATATGGTGCAATCAGGTTTTGCAGTACATTTTTTGCACCATTATTTGGAAGCATCATTGATCGTTTTAATAAAAAAACTACATTATCTCTATCAAGATCTTATATGATAATACATTCAATAATTTTCTTGGTATTTTCACTTCAAAACATTTTAACTACATTCAATATAATATTTATAACTTTTTTTTATGGGATCGCAAGAACTTCAGACAGAATATCTAGAGAAGCATTAACACAAATATTGATAAAGAAAAAAGATTTACGTAATGCATCAGGAATAATTAGAGCAACAATGGATTTTACAAAAATTATAAGCCCTATAATTGGCGCAATGATATATACCAACCTCGGAATAGAATACTCTTACGTAATAATATGTATATTATATATAGGAGCTTTATTAACTATTTATCCAATTAACATTCATTCCACTAATCAACAAAACTTAATTCTTTATAAAGAATTATTAAGTGGGATAACATATTTGACTAACAATAAAACTTTAATTTCTTTAATATCATTTGCGGCTTTAGTCAATTTTACAGTACTTACAATGCCTAATGCTTATCTACCATTTATAAGTAAAAATATCCTAAATGGTGATGCTAATGATTTTGCTCTATTAATTTCCTTTACATCTATAGGTTCATTAATAGGTTCTATCATAATTTCAGTAAATAATTTTTCTAATACTCCTGGGAAATTTTTAATAATATTCATCTTTATTTGGCATATCTTAATGTTAGGAACAAGCTTATTTACAATCAAAATAATAATTATATGTATATTAATTTTATTTGGAATTTCAAGTTCGATAACAATGGTCAATATGTCCATCCTAATTCTTAGTATCACTGATAGAAATATGATAGGTAGAATAATCGGAATTAGACAACTTGCTATATTTACATTGCCAGTCGGATTAATTATCAGTGGTTATATGATTGATAAAACAGGTATAATTTCATCTATTAGGATTATGAGTTTTATAGGAATCGTCATTTCAATAATACTTAGCTTTAAATCAAAAAATCTTATGTCTTATACAAATACCTATTAAATTTGTTGAACAGTAAATATATAAGTAGTAAGATCTATATAATTTTATGCAAAAAACACGAATCTTAAATGGAGAATAATAATGTCTGATTTATCTAGATCTGTGGCAATTGTTGGGGTTGCTGAATCAGATGAAGTAGGAAAAATTGAAAACAAATCAAACTTACAATTTCATGCTGAAGCAGCTTACAATGCTATAAAGGATGCAGGCATGAAACCCAGCGATATTGATGGGATAGTTACTGCTGGAACATCAACTTTAAATACAGCTGAGTTTTTGGGATTAAATAAAATAAAATACACAGACTCCACTTCTGTTGGAGGATCATCTTTTGAAATACATATAGCTCATGCTATGGCTGCAATTAATGCAGGTTATTGCGAAACAGTTTTAGTTACCCACGGGGAAGCTGGTAGAAGCGCAAGAAATAGACCCGGACCAAATTTATCAGATCCGGCCAGCCAATACGAAATACCATACGGATTCATTGGAATGCCAATCAATTATTCTATGGCATGCAGAAGATATATGCATTTATATGGGGAGGAAAGAACTAGGCAAGCTTTAGCAGAAATAGCAGTATCAACTAGGAAATGGGCACTAAAAAATCCTAAAGCATATATTAAAGATCCAATGACATTTGATGATTATCATGAATCAAGATGGATATCTTGGCCTTTTCATTTATTTGACTGCTGTATAGTAACTGACGGTGGCGGAGCTTATATAGTCACAAAAAAAGAGATAGCTAATTCTCTTCCTAAAAAACCTGTTTGGGTGCTTGGCGTATCAGAAGGACATGACCATAGTATAATATCTCAAATGCCAGATTTAACACGAACTTGGGCAAAAAATACCGGCCCAGAAGCATTAAAAATGGCGGGATTAACTCATAACGATATTGATTTAGCTATGATATATGATTCGTTTACATACACAGTATTAGCTACTCTAGAAAGCTTAGGTTTCTGCAAGCCTGGTGAGGGTCCTGATTTTGTTGCCAATCAACGAACAGCACCTGGCGGTGATTTTCCTATGAATACAAATGGCGGAGGCCTATCTTATTGCCACACTGGAATGTATGGAATGTTTTTAGTGCTTGAAGCTGTAAGGCAATTAAGAGGCGAAACAGGTGAGAGACAATTGGATGATCCTAAAACCTGTCTTATCAATGGTACAGGGGGAGCCTTATCATCCACCGGAACCATAGTTCTAGCAATAGATTAATTGAAGGAGATATAATGTCTGAATACAAAAAACCTATACCAAGCCCCCAAGGAGAATCTGATTTTTATTGGGAAAAAGCAAAACAAGAAGAACTATGGTTAAGAGAATGCCCTGTAAACGGTCCATATTTTTATCCAAGAGACATATCTCCAGGTGCTCTTAGAAAAGATACTAAATGGATAAAAGCTAGTGGAAAAGCAACGTTATTTACATACTCTATTGTACATAGAGCTCCGCATCCGGGATTTATGGATGATGTCCCTTTTGTTACAGCTATTGTAGAACTAGCAGAAGGACCTTTAATGCCCACAAACATCATTATGGATGAACCAACGCCTGAAAAATTAAAAATAGGTATGCCATTAATTGTAGAATTTGAACACATTAATGACAAAATTGCGTTACCAAAATTTAAACCAGTATAAATTTATTCTAAATTTTTCAAAACTTCAAATGGAAAAATCCCAGTATAATGTTCATCATTCCATAAAAATTGTAACGCATATTTCCCTATATACATAAAATCTTCAATAACTATATCAAAGGGTATTGATGTAGGTTCTAAAATTCTTTTCCCCGACCACTCTTCTTCACAATTAGCGCAACCACAATTTAATCTTAAATCTCTGGCAGTTAAAACTTTAATACCATCTCCAAAATCAATTTTTATTTCCTTGCCTGAATTTATTATTTCTACTGACTTAACCATATTATTTTATCTCTGCAATACATTTATTTATAACAAAATAGTCTTTAGTATTACTTATACAATTACCATATTCAATAGTTGAATTCATTTGATAATAACTTGAATCTAATTCAACATGAATAGAATCTAAAAAGTTCTTATATTTTTCTACTATCATGGCAGCTTTTTCATATTCATCATAATGTAAGTATAAGGTTATTAGCATTTTATAAACATCAACCCTGCTTGGTCCCAGTTTAATTGAATCTTTAAATAATTTTTCAGCATTTCTTTTATATTTGATAATATCATCTTCATTTTCAGATACTTTTGAAGCTTCAAAATATAAAACCCCTAATCTTGCATGTGATTTCCAATAATTAGGATGCCTATCTATAGCATTTTGACCTTCCACAAAAGCAACATTCAATAATTGACTTCTTGAAGGCTCTTTCAAATTTGGTACCCAAGTAATAGAATCATTAATTAAAAAAGTAGTAGCCTCATTTGACATAGAGGGGAATCTATTTATTGCCTTCATAATTTGATTAATTTTACTTTGCAGATATCCTCCTTTAGTTTCAGAAATAGTTATTTGTGAATAATCCCAAATATCAGATGTAGTTTGATACATTTTGATTTCTACATTTATAAATATTAACAATATAGAAATTATTATTGAAACACTAATAAATCTAGCATTTCTAGCAATAATAGATCCAAAAATAGTTTTAATAATTATTTTTATTTTACTTAATTTATTTATAACAATTTCTGGTGTTTTGACAGACATATTCATAATTGCAAACATAATCATTATTAATAAATATGATTCATGAATATCAAACCAAAACAGTTGGTGAATAAAATATCCTACAAAAAAAATAGGAATTACAAACATTATCCCCGACAATCCATAATCTTTATCAGAAAAAATAAATCTGCCTTCTCTGATTGAATTTAACATAATTAAAAACATCAAATATAAATATGTTAATAATGTTAATATACCTCCGGTACTTAAGATATGAAAAAATATATTATGAGCATTATCCATTTCCCATGCTGTAATCTGAGATGGTATAACAAATTTATTATATGGAATTATAAAATTATTCATTCCATATCCAAGCAATGGCCTTTCAAGAAATGCTTTAATCGCTACATTAATATTACTCAAACGTGAAGATAATCCCATATCTCCACCTTCCCTCTGGTTATTAAAAATATCTGCAAATCGATTCATTGAAGTATCAATAATACCAGTAACTAAAAATAACAATAGAATAGAAATAAAAATAAAAATAATTACACAAATAACATTAATTAAATTTCTTTGACTAATTTGATTTTTAAAAGAAAAAAATAGTAGAAAAACATACATGATAATTCCAGAAAGTAATCCTGGGATAACTGATCTAGACGCCGTAAGAATTATAGCGTATAGCAATAAAAACATAGTAATAAATACATAAAGATAATATATATAACATTTATATAGATATTTGATTTGATTTAACCTTAATAATGAAAATGGAATATTGACAAAATTGACCTTAAATAACCCAAATCCAATAAAGAAAATAAGCATCATATACAATCCTGCAAACCCCGGGTTACCTATAGTAAATACAGCACGTGTCTGATCGCTATATCCAGGCATATCAAAATAAAATATTTTATAATATTCTAAAATATAAAATGTTGCGAATATAAAACCAGTAAAGAAAATAAAAGAAAATAAATTATAGAAAAATTTATTTATATTAGAACATCCAGATAATATAAATAAAAAGATAAGAGTATGTAAGTGCCAGTAAACTCCATTCATCCTCTGAAATTCGCCAAAAAAACTAAAATTAAAATTATCTCCAAAGATTGAACTCAGAAAATATAGCAATATATATGTTAAATATAAATAAAAAATAAAATTTAATTTAGGTTTATATCTAACATACAATTCTTTATTTAAAATTATTCCACACAAATATATACTTAACATTATCCAATTCAGTGTTTGCACCCATAAAGCTTTAGGAACTGTATAAGGATAAAAAACCTCGAAAAAAACAACAAATGGCACGCACAAAATTGCAAAAACACCTAAATATAAAAATTTAGGGAAATAATTTACTAAAAAAGAATTTGAATTATTATCTGATAATTGAGTTCTGTTATTTTTCAATTTAAGTAAGGAGCTATTAAATTTATATTATTAATATTATATAACCAATGAACATCAATCACCTTGAGATTATAATGAAATTAATTTACTATTTATCCACTTACATGTAATTTTATCCACGAATTTTAACTACTTATCCACAATTCAGTATAAAATTAACAAGATTTGAATATGATGTATAAATTAACAATAAAGTTTATTCTTAATAAAAAACACAAGAATAAAAATTACATAATTGGAGATAAATTTGCCTAATAATTTCTTGTCGATAAATGATTGGAGTTCAAAAGAACATGAAGATTTCTTGTTTTTAACTGACACTATTAAACAAGGAAATTATAATTCAATATTAAAAAATAAAAATTTTGCTTTAGTTTTTGAAAAAGCTTCGCTAAGAACAAGAGTGTCTTTTGAAGTTGCAATAAAAAAATTGGGCGGGAATGCTATATACCTAAGTGAAAATGATATTGGGCTAGGTAAAAGAGAAAGTATTGCACACGTTGCAAAAAACTTAAATAGATGGGTTGATGGTATTATTGCAAGAGTTTATCAGCATTCAACATTAATCAATTTTACAGAAAATGCAAATATAAATATTATTAATGCATTATCTGATTTAGAGCATCCGTGCCAAGCTCTTGCTGATATATATACAATTTATAAAAAATTTGGAAAATTAGATAACATTAACTTTTGTTATATTGGTGATGGGAATAATGTTGCTTCTAGCTTAAGTTTAATTTGTGGACATTTGGGAATAAATTTCACTTATTCTTCTCCTTCAAAATATCAGATACCACAATTTATTTTTAATCAGTCAAAAAGCTTGTCTCGGAAAAAGGAATCTGTAATGAACTGGGAAGAAAATCCAGGTTTAGCTGTAAAAAATGCTGACATAATTTACACTGACAAATGGGTAAGCATGGGAATGGAGAAAGAATCAGAAATTAGAATAAAGGATTTTAAAAATTATCAAGTCAATAAAAAATTAATCTCCTTAGCCAAAAATACAGTACTTATAATGCATGATATGCCTGCCAAAGAAGGTGAGGAAATCGAAACTGGTATATTAGATTCACCAATATCATTAGCATTTGAACAAGCTGAAAATAGAATGCATTCTCAAGCTGCTCTGTTATATAAATTGTATTCATAAAGATAAAATACAATGAATAAGTATAATATAGCTCTAATAGGAAGAACAAATGTAGGTAAATCTACACTTTTTAATCGTCTGATTGGCAAAAAAAAAGCCATTGTGAGTACTATTCCTGGGACCACTAGGGACAGAATAAATTCAGAAATCACAATAAATAATCAAATATATGTTCTCACGGATGTAGGAGGATTTTCAGACAATCAATATGAAGATTTTTCTGAAGAAATCAAAGAACAAATTGAAAAAGCACTTAAAATATCCGATTTAATCATTATGATTACAGATGTTAATGACGGAATAACTGTCATAGATAAAAAAGTGGCTCAAATTGTAAGAAATTCTGACAAAAAATCAATACTTGTAGTTAACAAAGTAGATAATAAAAAAAAAGAAATTTATACTAATGAATTTTATGAACTTGGTTTAAAAGAGATTGTAAGTATAAGTGCATATCACAATATTAATATAGACCTACTAACCAGCAAAATATCCAATTTACTACCTATAAATACAATGGAACTATTTGAAGAAGAAAATAAAAGTAATACTATAAAAATATCTATTGTAGGCCGTCCAAATACTGGGAAATCAACTTTATTTAATCAATTACACGGTTCCAAAAGATCTATTACAAGTGATATACCCGGTACCACAAGAGATAGTATCGATTTTGATTTAAATATTTCTGATCAAATCTTTAATATTATAGACACTCCAGGAATAAGAAGACGTGGAAAAATTAAAGGTAAAATCGAAAAAGTAAGTATAAATAAGGCTATAGATTTTATATCCGAATCAAACTTAAGTATTTTATTAATTGATCCGATAGAAGTAGCAACCAACCAAGATTCTCATATAATTCAAACATTAACCAATTCAACAGATGGACTAATTATTGCCGTCAACAAATCTGATATCATCAAAAGCAAAAATTTAAATTTAAATGAAATAGAAAATAAAATTAGAAATAATTTTAAATTTCTTAAATTTGCACCATTAATATATATATCTGGTCTCAAAGGGACAAGAATAGATGAACTAATCAAAGAATGTACAATTATATACTCTAAATCAAAACAAATATTACAAGCTGATCAACTAAAAAATTTTATAATGGAAAAAATTGCATATAATCCTCCAAAAAACAAACCCGGACAATCGCTTCATATTTATAATATTAAACAACATGAATACTATCAAAATGTATTTGAATTTGAAGTAAACAATTCAGAATATATTCATTTTTCTTACAAAAGATTCCTGGAAAATATTATAAGAGAAAAATATGATTTTCATGGTGTGGTGATAAAATTAATATTTAAATCTAGGAGTAAAAAATAATTTATCTGATCTGTATAATAATTGGATATTTTGTTGGTTCTATACCTTTTGGTTATATAATTACAAAATTCTTTTCAAATGAAAATTTACATAACATTGGCAGTGGTTCCACAGGAGCAACAAATGTTACAAGAATATTAGGTCTTAAAATTGGAATACTAGTATTTCTCTTAGATTTTTTTAAAGCTTTTTCATTAATCATATATTTAAAATTATCAAATAATATCCCATATTTAAATAATGAATCTATCCCAATGATAATTTCAACAACTTCAATCGCAATAATACTTGGGCATTGCTGGCCAATATTTTTAAAATTCAAAGGTGGAAAAGGAGTAGCACCAGCAATAGGCTCATTTACAGCAATTGCATATGAGATTACACTAATAACAATGATAATTTCATTATTGTTAATAAAAAAAACTAAAACTGCATCAATAGGATCTCTATCAGGAGCGTTAATTTCATTTATACCATTTATTAGTCTAATAATAATCGGTGTATATCCTATGGAATACCTTATATTTTATTTAGGCGCACTAACAATAATAATAATAAGACATAAAGAAAATATTAAAAAATTAATAAACAATAATGAAAGAAAATTCTAATATATCTAATATAACTATAATTGGAAACACAACTTGGGGACAAGCCATTGCAACTTTAATTAATAAAGAAAAGGCGGGAGTCCAAATTCTATGCAGAACTGAATTAGAGGCAAAAAATAGAATAAATAAAATAGATAAATTAAAATCTTTACCATCAAGCATACAGTTATCTTCAGATATATCTACTATAGATAATTCTGAGCTGATCATCCTTGCTTTTCCTTCTCAATCTATAAGATCTAATCTAAATATTATCTATAATAATTTAAATCAAAATCATAAATTTTTAATTGCATCAAAGGGAATTGAAAAAACATCAGGTAAAAGACTTTCAGAAGTATTAACAGAAGAAATTACATTCGTTAAAGAAAAAAATATTTCAATATTATCTGGTCCAAATCTAGCAAAAGAAATATATGAAAATAAAACTACAAGCACAGTTATTGCTTCAAAGAATTTTTCATTATTAAACAATATAAAAACTGTTATCGAATCGAATAAATTTAAAATATATTTATCTGATGATACTATTGGAGTTGAATTGGGTGGAGCTCTGAAAAATATAGTTACATTAGGTGCTGGTATATGTGACGGATTAAATATTGGTAATAATCTAAAGGGAGCTTTTATAAGTATAGCTTTTAGCGAGATTGTAAAATTAGCTTTATTAGCAGGAGCTCAAACAGTAACAATTAGCGGGTTATCCGGATTAGGAGATATTTTAGCATCCTCCTATAGCCCACTAAGTAGGAACAGGCTTGCAGGACAATATTTAGCCGAAGGGTATTCTGTAAATACAATCACTAAAAAAATAAATAATATAATCGAAGGGCTTGATACATTATATGGAGCAAAAGCATTATCCAAAAAATTAAATATTGATCATACATTTATAGATTTACTTATAGATGTATTTAATCAAAAAAAGCATCCTAAAGAATTACTTGAAAATACAATAGGAAACATATAAATTTTACTGATTAAGTTAATTGATTTATAACATTAGCTACAGAAACTATAGCAGCAGTTTCAGTACGCAAGATTCTTTTACCTAAACTAACACTTTTTAAATCACAATTTTTTGCCAATAAAATTTCATTAGCACTATATCCGGAAACTGGTCCAACAAATATTGAAACATTACCATTAAAATTACTTTCTAATACAGTATTTGTAATTAAATTAATATTATTTTTCACTTCAAATTCATTGCAAAAAATTCTCAATCCTTCTGATTGTAAGCAGGCATCTTTAAAATTCATTGTCTCTTTTATATCTAACAATACAGAACGAAAACTTTGTTCAGATGATTCTTTAACAATATTTTTCCATCGTTTTAATTTATTCTCTGAAATAAATTTAAATTTACATTTTTCTGAAATAACAGGTACAATACATTTCACACCTAACTCTGTACATTTTTGAATAATCATTTCCATTCTTGAAGGCTCAACTAATGATTGATAAAGGGTGATATTTATATCTAATTCCCCATTATAATTATATTCTTCTTCAATATGTCCTTTAACTTCAAATTTAGACACCTTGTCTAAAATAACTTTATATTCTTTAAATTTTCCATTAAAAATAAATATACTATCCCCTTTCTTTCTTTTGAGTACATTAGTAAATTGATGAATAAGATGCTTTGGAAATTGTATATTATTTCTATCAGTTACAGGAAAATCCATATAAAATCTGATTTCATTTTTCATTATTTCATTATGATTCATTTTTTAACATCCTAGAACAACACCAATCATTTTCATCAGTATTATCAATAATATCAAAAAATTTATCATATAATTTTAAAATATTATTTTGCATATTTTTTTTAAATCCTGAAATAATTAGATTACCTTCAGGCTTTAAAAACCTTTTTAAATTATCAATATTATCCAGCAAAAATGTATGATCCACATTAGCTAGAATAGTATCGAATAAATTTGATGAATTATAATTATCGAAATTTATATTTATCAATTTAATTTTATCTTCCATATTATTAACTTTTATATTATGAATTGCATTATATATTGCTAATTCGTCATTCTCCACAGCTGTACATTTAATAGCACCATATAAGCATGAAACAATACTAAGAATACCTGAACCTGAGCCTATATCTAAAACATATCCATTGCCTATATTCTGAATTTGTTTAATACATTGTTTGGTAGTCGGATGTTTACCAGTTCCAAAACCTAAACCTGGTTTAATGAAAATTGTTTTACTTAATAGATTATTTTTTTTATTTTGCCTATTATGATTTGGTAAAATATACAAATCATCAATAATTGTTGGTTCAACTGAATAATTCATAAATTCAGATAAAGATTTTTCATTTATATCAGATATACATAACTTTATATCTTTGTCGAATGTCTTTAATAAATTCACACCTATACTGATAAATTCAATATTATTGCAATCAATCATACCTTCTAAACAAATTTCTACTTTAGTTCTATTAATGAATTCTGTTAATGAAGTGTAATATATTAATCCGCTTGTATATGTAGCCAACAAATTTGTCACAGGTTCAACATACTCATCAGTAATATTAATTGAGATTAAAGTCCACTTTTTGTCTTTTTGTATGTTTATATCTCCTTAATATTAAGAAAATCTATCTTTTATCCTGCTTACCCAATCTGAAACACTCTTTTTAGTATCATCTTCAGAAATAGCCTGTAACTTCTGATAAATTTCTCTCTGCTCTTTAGTAAGCTTTTTAGGTATTTTCACAAAAACTTTAATTAACTCATCACCTCTTTTGTTTTGTTCCCTGACATCCACAATTCCTTTACCTCTTAATCTAAAAATTTGACCAGATTGTGTTCCAGGCGCAATTGTCAAACTTTCCTCTCCTTGAATTGTTGGTATTTTTATCACTCCCCCTAAAACTAATGTAGGCACATTTAATTCTATTGATATTTCAATATTATTACCTGATCTTACAAATATATTATGTTCCTGAACTTTTACAACTATGTACAAATCTCCATCCTGCCCAGTGCCAAAACCTGGTTCGCCTTCGCCTTGTAATCTGATTTGCATTCCATCATCTATTCCTTGAGGAATAGTAACAAAAATATTTTTTGTATCTTGATATCTTCCGGAACCTTTACATTTCTGACACCCACTATCAAATGAATCTCCTGTTCCACTACATTTTTGACAATTTACAACCTGGGTAAATTGTCCAAACATAGTCCTCTGAGCTCTTTTTATCTGACCTGTACCTGAACAATTCGAACAATTAATAGCTTTGCAAGTATCACACCTAATTAATTTTTCAATTGTTATACCTTTCTCACCACCAAAAACAGATTCCTCGAATTCTAATGTTATTGGATATTCTAAATCTGCTCCTCTATATGACGCTTTTTTATTGGATGAAGATTGGGAACCCCCAAAAAAAGCATCAAATATATCACCGAATCCTCCAAAACCTGCCGATCCAGCTGCTCCTGTAACACCAGCATGCCCAAACTGATCATATTTAGCTCTTTTCTCAGAATCAGATAATATTTGATAAGCTTCATTAATTTCTTTAAATTTTTCTTCTGCATCTTTTGATTTATTACGATCAGGATGATATTCCAAAGCTTTCTTTCTAAAAGCAATTTTTAACTGCTCATCAGTAGCCCTTTTAGAAACTCCTAGTATGTCATAATAATCTCTTTTTTCTGGCATATTTACATATTATTTAAATAGTTAAAAATAGATTATACTAAAATTAATGATACTTCTAAATATTCTTATAATTTATAGATTTGATAAAATATGAAAATTAATGGTAAAAGACTAAATATAACTAAAGAATTCCTTATGATATACTGAGATAAAATAAAATATATAATTAAATTATGGAAATAACTTTAACTGAATCTAATTCATTGAAAATAATATCGGGAAATTATACCCTGGTTACCAACCCTGTAACAAAAAATAACTATAATGTTGGACTCTTTAATAACCCAACTATAAAATCAAATAATAATGGTCACCTTATTATAAATTCTCCGGGTGAATTTGAAATTGGAAATTTTTATATAACTTCTATAGGATATGAAAATAATTCAGAATCGGAAAATAATACAACTAAAGAATCTCAAAATAATGAGACGAATGGAACCCCAATACAACAATCTTTGATAGACTTTGAAGAACAAAAAACACAGCATATTTTACAAGATGAAATATCTGTAGAAAATAACAATAATTACGAAATTTATCATCTTATTCAAGTGGAAGGTATAAAAATCTTATCTGTCAATGAAACAGAAATACCTAAAAATCAAAAAAATAGGCTGTCTTCCGAAAACCCTAAAATTATAATGACACCTTATACTAATATAAACAAAATTGGGAATAATGGTTTCCAAAAATTAATTGATGATATAGATTATAGAGTTATAATAATTTCTAATATTCAAACAGAATATAATGAAGAAGAATTATATGAAAATAGCAGAATAACTTTTGGAATAAAAGACAAAATAAATCTAAACAAATTAAATATTACTCCAAATAATTTACCTAAAGAAAAAAGAATAGTTCTTTTAAATCAAACTAAGTAATCTATAAAATTTACTTATTTATTCTTTGTAGATTTAAATGCAATTAATGGAATCAATAGCATTAATGCTAAACTTATCGCGCCTGAATAATTCTTATTATTATTAGAAGATACAAAAGAACAATTGGAACCAGAAGAAGTATCAGATGGCGGGGAAGAAGAAATTTCTTTAGGTTCTTCATTAACTTTAGTGTCTATAGGTAATCCAACAAAAATCAATTTAAGAGCTTTAGTTAATCCAGGTTTATATAATTCTATAATAGGCTCAGATTCTACGTTATTTAACATAAATATAATAGGTTTATCTATATAAGTAGAATTACCAGGAGATATAACTAAATTTTGAAAAGAATTCCCTGAGATTATTGCTGGTGGAGAAGTATAATCGCCAATTTTAGCAGTTAATACAGCATTGTCTGGCATTTCTGTACCAGCAACTAGTATAGAGCCGGAATAAACTGAAGGGTAAGCAGTTTGTGGCTCAGGATCAACTTTTGCAGTAGCTTTAGTTGCTGCTGCTGCATCTGTTTTAGATTGTGTCTTATTAGCAACTTCGTCTGCTTTTGCTTTTCCTGCTGCTTGTGCGTCTGCTTTTACCTTTGCTGCTGCTTCTGCGTCTGCTTTTACCTTTGCTGCTGCTTCTGCGTCTGCTTTTGCCTTTGCAACAGTTTCTGCAGCTATTTTGTTAGTGTTTGCTTGAG
>ENA-ORDI01000230-ORDI01000230.1-marine-metagenome-genome-assembly--contig:-NODE-230-length-40174-cov-4.033993_pt1 | contig 40174 bp, 41 predicted proteins | sample MGYA00248628_ERZ508525 | MGnify/ENA primary metagenome ERZ508525 (study PRJEB26195, sample SAMN05422138) | marine metagenome | isolation source: East of Porto Seguro, South Atlantic Ocean | place... | reverse complement strand
CAATGACAACGATATTGGATGGTAGGAATAGTTGGGTATCGAGAGCCCAAGTAGGGTTGATCTCCACCGTGAACACGGAATCCACGTACTGCTGGCCGCATAGTGTTCGGCACCAAAACCCATTTTGATCTGCTCTTCAAACCTGTTGAGTCGAGTGGCACATCTCTGATGCGTCCTCTAATTCACTTCTGAATTTGGCGCTTAACCGTCAATTGAACGACGCTCGGTGCCGAGGCCAACTGAAGGAGCGTGTCCAGTGCCGAACATGCCCTGCCATCGGATACGCCTTTACCAATTGACGTAATGAGGCAGCGGTGAAGATGTGCCTGCAGGCGGGCGGCTTTTGCATCCGAACAAGGACTAGAAACCGATCTCCAAGATGATCCTAGACAAGGCATCCGAAGAATCCACGGTTGCTGTACGGGCCAGATCGAATTCAACGTAACTGAAAGGTCCCATTACCTCTATTGGGTTATCAATGGAGCGTCCTCAGGAACTCTGGGGGGCCGAACAGACTGAATGCAAGAATCGCGGTGCCCAGACCGATTGACACCGCCCACGGTCCAATGCTCGACAGACGGACCGTTTGTCGAGCATTCAAAACATCTATCGCAAACCCTCCGAGGCAGAAGATCACGCCAAACAGCAGTCCGGTTACTATCATCAGAGCGCCCTGTACGAAAAACGACCGAATTCCACCGAGGATGGAGTCGATTATCTGAGAAGCAAGAGTTGATTGAGCCGCCTGATTTTCCGCATAGGATAGGAGCGTCAGAGTCAATGGGGTCAAGGCTCCTTCTAAGAAAGCCCACGTGATTCCGAATCCAATCCCCAATCCAATCCATATCAGTGGGTTCGCGGCATGGTCTGCATTATCTCTAACGTGGTAGATGGCAAACGGCGTGATGATCAGGGCGACGAGGGAACCTGCTGCCAAGAAAAATGCCGTGGGCAACGCGGGCATGTGACTGGCTTCGTCGTATTGGCTAGTCTGCCCCATGATGGATACGAGAACAGCGGCAGCGCCAATCATGCACCCAAGTAGGGTGACGGAAGCAGTTAGCCTTCTGCGCCTCTTATGGTCTGGGACGGACGCCGGTTCTAGGATCAGATTGGCAGGTCTTCGTGTAATCACTGGAACATTTGAATTCATCTCAATCAGTACTGGCAGGTATCAATACTCCGGTCAGGTCGAGTTCGGAAGCACGGTGGCAGCTTACAAATCTGCCAGGCGAAATCTCTTCCATGCCAGGGGCTTCCGTCTTGCATAATTCGATTGCGTGAGGGCACCGTGGATGGAAGTAGCAACCAGCTGGCGGCGCCGCGGGATTTGCCACTTCACCTTCCAGTACAGTTCTCTGTCTCTTCTGCTTGGGGTCCGGCTTGGGCAGCGCTGAAATCAACGCGGCGGTGTAGGGGTGTTTCGGCGAAGAGAACAACTCCTTCGGCGTGCCGACCTCGACGACTCTGCCCACGTACATGACCACTACCCGGTCGCTTATCTGGTTGATAACGTTGAGATCGTGCGAAACGAAGAGGTACGTTAGGCTGAAGTCGTCCTGGAGGTCCATCATCAGGTTGATGACCTGGGCCTGTACCGACACGTCCAGGCCGGATACAGGCTCGTCGGCAATGATGAGACGAGGCTGTGCCGCCAGCGCCCTGGCAATCCCTATGCGCTGACGCTGGCCACCGCTGAAGGCGTGCGGGAACCGCTGCATGAACTCCTGTCGGAGCCCTACCTGATTGAGCAGCTCATGGACTCTGTCCTCCCGTTCCTGGCGGGTGCCGATGTTATTCACTAGCAGAGGTTCGCTGATGATCTCAAAAATGGTCATCCTTGGATTGAGTGATGAGAAGGGGTCCTGAAAGATCATCTGGATGTCTCTTCTCAGAGGACGCATTTCTGCATTAGACAGTTGCGTCAGATCGACTGTCGAGCCGTCGACTGTCCTGTACATGATTTCGCCGGCTGTTGCGTCGATGGCCTTGACTATGCATCGCGCAGTCGTGGTCTTGCCGCAGCCGCTTTCCCCGACCAGGCCAACTGTCTCGCCTTCGTTTATGTAGAACGACACATCATCCACAGCGCGGACGGCGCCGACCTCCCGCCTCAAAAAGCCCTTGTGAATGGGGAAATATTTCTTGAGCTCCTTTATCTCCACAAGAGGTTTAGGGTCTTGGTCCTGACTGATTGCTGTCATCTAGATAACCTCATGCAAGAAACAACGCACTTTGCGGTCTGAGTCGATCATCGTATTCGATGGCTCCCGCTGGTTGCAAACGTCCGGGATAAACGATGGGCATCTGGGATGAAATGGACATCCAGAGGGCCGGTTTTGCGGATGTGGAATCGCTCCGGTTATAGAGGGCAGTCTGTCCCTCGGCGCTGCGACCATTGAGGGAATGGAGTTCAGCAGCGCAATTGTGTACGGATGCTTGGGCGATTCGAATATCTCTTCGACTGGAGCCGTCTCGACCACCTGGCCGAGGTACATGACGGCCACATCATCCGCAATCTCGGCAATGACCCCAAGGTCGTGAGTGATGAAAATTATCGCCATCTCATTCTCGTCTCTCAGTTGCAAAAGCAGGTCCAGTATCTGGGCCTGGGTGGTCACGTCCAGAGCCGTGGTTGGCTCGTCTGCGATCAGTATCCGTGGGTTAGTGCATAGGGCCATTGCTATCATCGCACGCTGACGTTGCCCACCACTGAACTGGTGCGGATACTCAGAGAGACGTTGTTGAGGATTCGGTATGCCCACACGTTCGAGCCATTGCACAGCAAGGTCATAGGCGTCGTCGTTATTAAGGTCCGTGTGCAGCTTGATTGCTTCGATAATCTGATTGCCGAAGGTATGCACCGGGCTGAACGAAGAGATGGGCTCCTGAAATATCATCGAGATCTCGCCGCCTCTCACGGTGCGCATCTCGTGGCTATTTGCTCCTAGTTTCAGGAGATCCCTTTCAGGCTCCGCCCGCGGGCTGTAGATGATCTCCCCATCCACGACTCTCCCAGGCCGATCCACAATCTGAAGTATGGACTTGGCAGTTACGCTCTTGCCGCAGCCGCTCTCGCCCACGATACCCAGAGTTCGGCCTGCGTAGACTTCGAACTCCGCGCCATCGACAGCACGCACGGTGCCTTCGTCCGTGAAAAAATGGGTTTCGAGTCCTTTGACCTGTAGGAGCGGGTTCCGGTTAGCCTCGTCGCTACGTGTCACAATTTCTCCCGAAGACATAGAAAATCTGCCTGTGTTCTAAGACGAATAAGGGTCAGCTGCATCGCGAAGTCCGTCTCCCATGAAATTCAATGCCAGGATCACCACGATTACAGGAATCGCCGGAATCAACAACCAGGGAGTAAGGGCGATGGTCTGGACATTCTGCGCGTCTTTCAGCAACACTCCCCAGCTGATGGCTGGCGGTCGAAGACCCAGGCCGAGGAAACTGAGTGTAGTTTCAGTGATAATCATAAAAGGCAGCGCGAGGGACGCAGCGGCAATAATGTGGCTGTAGAAGGATGGGAGCATATGCCGGAATATTATGCGCCGCTGGCTGGCTCCCGCTATCAAGGCGGCCATCACGAAGTCCTCGTCACGCATGCTGAGGAACTTCCCTCTAATCACCCGGGCTAAGTCCGTCCACGCGAACAAGGAGATCACGATCGTGATAGCGAAATATATCCTCAGGATCGACCAGTCAGGCGGGAACGCCGCTGCCATTCCCATGTATAGGGGAATGGCGGGGATGGACCGAACTATCTCCACTACTCGTTGAATGAGGTTGTCGATCAATCCGCCATAGAATCCAGATATAGCTCCGAGGAAAATGCCCAGGAATATGCTCAGTCCAACCCCGAAAAGCCCGATAGTGAGGGATATTCTTGTCCCGAATATGAGCCTGGAGTACATGTCCCTCCCCTGCTTGTCTGTGCCGAGGAGGTAAATGTGGTCTTCCGCACGCAGGGATTGATCGCTCATACCGATAATGTGCCGGTCGGTAGGAATGAATCCAAACAGCTTGTACTTGTAGCCGTGGGCGAACAGTCCTATTTCTGTTGTATCGTTACAGTCTCTGACGTACACTCGCTTGAAGGTTTGTAGGTCTCTTTCCCCTTCGATTTTGCATACCTGTAGGTTTGGTTTTACGCCATCGAAGAATTTGATGGCCTGAATGGGCATTAGCCCTCTGAATGCCTCTGAATCAGACGGGTCGCTGGTGGCGAGAAAATCGGCAAACACCACAACCAAATAAAACATGGCGACGACGATAGAGGCGACCAGCGCGAGCTTGTGCCGTTTGAATCTCCACCAGATGAGTTGCCGTTGGGTGGCGACGCTTACTCGATCTTCGAATTCCCTACCCTGTATCGGTTGCTCTAATGATTCGACAGCCATCTGTTACCTCCCCTCGAATCGCACGCGGGGATCAATCAATACCAGCAACAGGTCCGAGAAGAAAGTTCCCACCACGGTCATCCACCCGATGATCAGGATAATTGCGCCAGCAAGGAACATATCCTGAGCAACAAGCGCTTTCAGAAGTATCGGACCTACCGTTGGCAGGCCGAGAACCACAGACACCACAATGCTGCCTGAGACCAAGAACGGAAGGATGTAAGCTGTAAGGCTCACTGCAGGGTTCAGAGCCAATCGTACTGGATACTTGAGAATCAGCTTCCACTCGGGCAGCCCCTTCGCCCGTGCGGTGGCTACGTATGGCTTTCTGAGTTCGTCCAACAGATTGGCGCGGGTTATTCGGATAAGAGTTGCCGTGCCGGATGTTCCGAGTATGATGACGGGAATCACCATGTGCTTCATGAGGTCCCATACCCTTCCCAGGGACCAACCGACGGCGACGTAGTCCGGTGAGAACAAGCCTCCAATGCTGAAATCGAACAGAACGAAGGACATATACATCATAATAAGGGCGAGCAGAAAATCTGGCACCGCCAGACCGATAAATCCGAAGAAGGTGAATGTGTGGTCCCAGATGGAGTACTGCTGGACTGCGCTGAAGATACCGATAGGTATTGCGACAATCCAAATGAACACCACTGTTACCAACGCCAGAATCATGGTGAGAATGAGACGTTCACCAATGACATCATTGACAGGAAGCCCGAATTCAAACGAATAGCCCAGGTTACCATGAGCAATCTGGTTAATCCATTTGCCGTACTGAACGTACAGCGGCCTGTTGATGCCATAAAACTCGCGCAGGTTTTCCGCCTCATCCGCCAATATTATGCTGCCCGTGTTTTGTAATTGAGCTATGTATGATGTTACATAATCACCAGGCGGCAGATTAATTATGAAAAACGATATGATCGAGACCGCCCATATAGCCATGACGGCGTAGAGGGCACGGCGCAAGAGATAATTTAACACTGGTCAGTCATTATATTTGCTGGCAAGATACGCCAATTCTGGGCAGGCGCTGCCCTTGGTTTGAACACGTATGAACGCGCCCCCTCCCTGATAAGGAACTGGGGAGGGGGCGCTCGTTACTCGACCCTTCGATTCCAGATTTAGTCAGCCCTACTGTTCTATCCACCAGGTCTCAGGGAATCCATTCCCTGAGGTCTGTGCGTGGTATGAGAATGGCAGGGGATTCGGGATGTTATGCACGTTCCTCTTTATGATCGCCGTGTAGGTGGGCTTGTTCATGACTGTGGTAATGGGGTTAACCATCTCACAGTTGATCTCAACTACCCTACGTGCGATCTCGAGGTATCTATCTCCATCACTGGTGGAGATACCTTCAGTGTAGAGTACCTGCTGTGCGCTAACGAAGGAAGAGACTGGCTCACGACCGGCGGTTCCACCGCTATCGTACCATTCCATCCCTAACCTGTCGGGGTTTCCACCACCAGCGACAGCAAGAAGATGCTGAGGCGTAATCAGAACAGCGTCTCGTCCTGACGACTCCCAGATGCTGATCAGCGTTTCGTTGTTCTGGCCTCTTGTGCTGGCCAGGCTCCGCTCCAGGGAGTCCACGCGAGCGTGGATGCCCAGGTTTTTCTTCCAGTGTTGCGCGATCATTTCGCTGATACCAGGGTAATCCTCGAACGAGGCCACGATCGCGGTTATTGGTAGGGTCAGCCGAGCTCCACTGGGCAGCAGCCTGAAACCTTCGCTGTCCTTCTTGTCCAGCCCAAGACCGTCAAGAATCGTGTTCGCCATGTCTGCGTCTAGCCGGACGTCATCTTCCCCGTAGTACTTACCGAGGTTGTTGGGGTCGTCGAATCCGCGACACAGGCCTGTGGACTCGCCAATGCTCAGGAAGAACACTTCGTTGATCTGGTCCCGCTCAATACCCAGCGACAGAGCCCTGCGGAACTCTACCTGCTGGGCGAAACTCAGGACCTCTACAGCTTCGGCTCCACCGCCCTCAGGAATCCATGACTCGTTGAAGTAAAGATTGGCGATGCCGCTCTCAGGCTGCCTCCAGAACTGCACCCTATAATTTTGATCAGAGGCGTTGTCCAGGAAGATAGGCAGTTTCGCGATATCTATGTGCCTACCCATGACCGTAAAGTCACCGGCAATAGCTCTCAGGTTCAAAACCTCAAGGTCCTCTGCCAGAGTCAGGACGACTTTGTCTATGTAGGGCAACTGGTTGCCGGCCGTGTCCACCGCGAAGTAGTACGGGTTGCGCTCAAAGACCCATCGTGATGTGTTTATGCTTTCGGTAACCATCCATGCCATCATGGAAGGCGCTTCTGGGTTTGCATTCAAATGGTTCCTGTTAAGGAAGTACGTGGCCCAGTTGTCAAACCCTGCCTCTACGGCCTTTGCGTTTGCTTCTTCCAGGCTGGAAAAGTCCGGGTGGAACTGTTCCAGGTAATGGGCAGCTGCATAGCCTCCGTCGCCCGAATCACCCCTGGTGTGGGGTCCCGCGACAATGACTGAAGCCATGAGCGGAATGAACAGACCATAAGGTTCTACCGAGGTGACCTTCCAGGTAAGGTCGTTGAGCGCCTCGAACTTCAGCATCTCGCCGCCATGAACTGCCCAGGCAGGCGGGGTTGGGTTGATATCTTCGTCATTCAACATGTGGTTGACCCAGAACATAATGTCCCGAGTAGTGAATGGTGCCCCATCCGACCACTTCATGTTCTCCCTCAAAGTGAAGGTGAACTCGGTCGCGTCATCGTTAACCGTCCAGCTGGCTGCTATGTTGGGCTGGGGTGTGGTCATGCCGGTGTCGAAGTACAGCATGTGGTCCTTTAGAGGACGTTCCATGTTCTGTCCGTCGGCAGGGCCGGTGAACGCTCGGAACCAAGTCCCCCCGTATCGTCCTATGCTCTCGGCTGGCTCGATGACCAGGGGATTCGTGGGCAGACGTTCAGCGACGGGAGGCAACTGGCCTAGAGCAACCAATTTCGCCAAAGCCGGCGCTTCTTGGAAAGTGGCGGGCATAAAGTCCGGCACATACTTGGGCCAAGAATACGATCCTGGGGGATTGTCCGACGTAATGCCGGGAGCTGAGGGTATCTCCTTCAGCACGATCTTCTCGAAGGGTACCTGAACCTCAACAGGGATTTCCTTAATTACTTCTACTTCTTGGATTTGAGTCACGATCACGGTCTCGCCAGCGACCTGGACTTCTTTGACGACCTCTTTAGTCACGATCACGGTTTCGCCAGCGACCTGGACCTCTCTGATGACCTCCTGAGTCACGATGGTTTCAACAGGCACTTCCTTGATAACCTCTTGAATTACCAGCTTCTCAACAGGCACCTCTTGGATTTTGATGACTTCTGTTACGGTATCGGTGCCGCACGCCATAGCAAGAAGAGCCACTAAAAGGGCAGCCCCAAATGCTATTATAATCGCTTTCATACTTCGTTTCCCGAACATCTTTTCCTCCTGAATTGGGCCGGGCTGCCCATATTAACCAAAATTGATCACAAATTCTTCCGCTACGTTGGGATTCAACCACAGACCGTCTAGCAAGTCAACAATCTGTAATCAATTGCAATTAACGTAATTTTCCGGGTACGGTGACCCGAATAGCAGTCCCGTCCAGTATTGACATGCTCGACCAACTGGACGATGGCGTTCCAGGGTTGCACATCGGGACACCAGAGGAGGGCTTCGACGATGCGGAGATTGACCTCAGCAAACCAAACCGGCGGCAGTGAACGCCCTGCCCGAGGCAAGCGCCGACGTTTCTAAGCGGCTCCCAGAACGAAGGACGCCGAAAGCCTTACGAACGCAGCCACAGCGTAACCCAAGAATTATTGGTAAATTCTGGTCATAGGCTTCTGCCGTCAACAGTGAAAATGGGTCAAAGTGCTAAAGTGCCCCACTTACGTTGCTATCTTTGGATTCTGCAGCAACATCAACGGGTGCTTATGATACGATGCGAACACCCAATAACAGAGAGATTCGCAAATCTTGTTGTGTGATCTAAAATGGCAGCACACGAATGGTTTGTAAGGGGTTCGTGGCGCCAGAGGCCGTAAATACCTAAATTTATCGTAGCCTCAGATCAATGGCGGCTCCGAATCCAAGCCTGCATATGTGAATGGTGAAGTGACACAATGAAATACGACGTGATCGTAATCGGAGCAGGGTCAGCGGGGAGCGTTGTGGCCGGCCGATTGTCAGAAGACCCAACTCGGTCCGTGCTATTGCTTGAGGCTGGCCCCGACTACCCTGATATCGACCACCTACCCGAGGACTTGAAGCTGGGTAACAACGTGTGGCTTTCCGCCTATGGGCCACATAGCTGGGACTATAGAGCTCGGGTCACCGATCAACAAACCAATCTAACGATTCCCAGAGGCAAGGCCACTGGCGGTTCAAGCGCAATTAATGGGCAGGTTCTGTACCGAGGGATACCTGAGGACTACGACAGTTGGGCGGATTTAGGCAACGACGAGTGGTCCTATACAAACGTTCTACCCTATTTTCGAAAATTAGAAACAGATCTGGACTTCGGTGGCGACTTCCACGGCTCAACCGGCCCAGTGCCAGTGCGCAGATATCCGAGAGGCGAGTGGATGCCTCATGCTGTAGCGTTTGAAGATGCTTGTTTGGCGCACGGGTTTCCTGCGGACCCAGATCAAAATCACCCAGAATCGACTGGAGTGTCTCCCAGGGCTAGAAATACTCTAGACGGCGTTCGCATCAGTATGGCTTTGGCATACCTGGACCCCGCCCGCCATCGGCTCAATCTCACGATCAAGGGAGACGTCACGTCGAGGAGGATTTTATTTGACGGCAGGCGCGCGGTAGCAGTTGAGGCAGAAAGCGGTGGTGAAGTATTCACTGTGGAAGGTGACCAGATCGTGTTGTGCGCAGGAACAATCGGTTCCCCTCAACTCCTGCTCCTGTCCGGAATTGGCCCCAAGGACCAGCTCGCGTCATTGGGAATCGATGTGGTCCAAAACTTGCCTGGTGTCGGCCAGAACCTGAGGGATCATCCCACTGCATGTGTTCTGTTCCAGGCCGTTGGCGAACGCGCAGATGTGCAGGCTCCAGTAATTCAGGTGGGACTCCGTTACACCGTTGAGGGTTCCGATATTAGTAACGATATGCAGATCAGTCCTATGCTGATGACCAGCGAACACCGGCCGGCCCAAGTCCAAATCGATGATGAAAGGAACTACATAGGGCTGAGCGCCAGCTTGCAGCTTGCCATCGGCGCAGGAGAGTTGCGGCTATCATCGAAGGACCCCAACGTGCAGCCGTACTTGGACTATAACTACTTCACCGAACCACTGGACCTCGAACGTATGCGCAAGGCGATCAGGCTTTGCGTAAGTCTGGCTGACCATGAGACCTTCAAGGACATTATTATTGACCGGGTAACTCCCACTGACGATGATCTTGTCGATGATGACGCTCTCAATGATTGGCTCATGCGCAACGTAGGTAGCTCACATCACATCTCAGGCACTTGTAAAATGGGACCAGACACGGATCCTATGGCGGTGTTGGATCAGTTCAGCTGGGTCCGCGGCGTTGAAGGACTACGTGTCGCGGACGCATCGATCATGCCGGACGTGATTAGAGCGAACACAAACGCCACCTCGATCATGATCGGAGAACGCGTTGCCGACTGGATCGCACAGGGGAAGTAGCTGGCAAGGCGGACCTTCACGACGTCAGCGACGATTCACGCTCCAGGTGTCCGTTTATAGCTCCAGTCCCACTGGAAAGTTGTGCTCTCTTGCTGTGTTCTGTGCTTAAGAGAGCTTAGTCAAATTGACACTACCTGTACTCACCACCACAGTCGCCGATCATCTGGTACAGGTCCCGTGACTGACTGAGAATGGTTTCTATTTGTTCATTGTCTTCCTGGCCAAGGGCAAAATCGAACACTCTGGCGTTGTCCGCTTGATGATCTGTCACCCCTAATCTGGCGCCAATGATCACTCCGGCCACTGCGGGGCGCTCCAGCATATAACGGACAGCTATGTTGGCGATGCTGACCCCATGTTTTCCAGCGACGTCTCCGAGGGTTGCCAGTAGATTCTGGAATAATTCCCAGCCGCCCCAGGCATCTATCATTTGCTTGTATTTGTGCAAGCTGGCCGTGTTCAGCGCCGCGCCGCTAGGGGCAGGTTGTCCCAGATATCTCTTTGAGAGCAAACCCCCGCAAACCGTACCGTATGCCAGTAGCTTGATGTCATGTTCCTGACAATATTGCGCCATCTGGATCATTGGTCTGCGGTCGATAAGTGAGTACTGAACCTGATTGGAGACAACTCTGATCCCTTGATCCGTAATCTGACGAAGATGTTCGGTGTCGAAGTTGGTCAAGGCTAGGTGCCTAATTTTGCCTTCCTCCCTCAAACTAGCCAAATGAGTGAGGGCGTCCGTATATCGTGGGTCGTTGTAGTCCCACCAATGGAACTGAAGCAGGTCCAAGATTTCTACGTCCATTCGGCGCAGCGAAATGTCAACGTTGCGTTCGACTATCTGGCGCGTCATCGGCCCCGGATGAGGCACCCACTTGGTGAATGCCTGGATGCTAGAAGACGCAGCCTCACCGCGATGTTCAGCCAGTTGGCGTCGGAACTCTCCAATAAAGTCTTCAGCTGGACCGTAATGGTCAGCTAGGTCCCAGGTAGTGAATCCCGCATCAAAGTAGTCGAACATACTCCGGATGGCCATAGCAGGATCGATGTGCCCGTGTGATCCGGATACCTGCCACATGCCATTCAGGATACGGCACACCCGCAGGTCAGACGTGAATTGGATCTGGCTTGAATCGGGAAAACTCATTCACGTCTCCTGCTGTGGTCCTTCAACGTGGTTTTCTGGAAGCCGATAATTGCATCTGGTCCCTTGCCCTTAGACCTCGATGATTGGGCCCTGGCTCGTCGGCAATTACTTTTAAGTTGTGAGATTGGCTCTGGGCGCAGGCTAGTCCAGGAACTCGACCCCAACGCCAATTATATCACTCTCAGTACGTAGAGGCCGTGAGTTCGAGTCTCCCCACCTTGACCAATACTGTCTGTCCGCTTCTCCTGTTCTACTGTTTCCGTTCTCTGCCACTCGAACCGATTCAGGCGCATTGCGTTCTAGCGTAGTTCGCCTTAAGATTCGGAACTATCATGACTACTAACTCCCCCCTCCTAAATCGTGTTATCAACCACGTTGATGAGAAGGCCATTGTAGGACTCGCCAGCGACCTGATCAGAATTCCCAGTTTCAAGCCCGACGAGACTCCAGTAGCGACTTTTCTTGCTGAATTTTTCCGCAGTCGAGACTATCGGGTCGAGTTACAAGAGGTCGAACCGGGGCGCTTCCAAACAATCGCGACATTGCCCGGAACAGGCGGCGGCAAGAGCCTGATGCTCAACGGTCACACCGACATAAACTCCCTGGGTCGGCGTTGGAAGCGCGACCCGTGGACACCCAGTGTCGAAGGCGACCGCCTTTATGGTCACGGAGTCCAGAACATGAAGGGCGGTCTCGCGTCGATAATCATGGCCGCGGAGGCTGTGCGCCAGTCGGGTGTGTCTCTAAAGGGCGATCTGGTTGTGGCCTGCGTCGTCGGCGAGACCCAGGGCGGTGAAGGAACCTATCATCTGATGGAGACTGGGTTCAGAACCGATATGGCCGTGGTCGCCGAACCGTTCGGTCTTGGGAATCTAGCAACGGTGCACGCTGGCATCGTTCACATGGCAATCCACACTTACGGCGTGACAGGCCATATTCGGGATACTGAGGGGCCAGTTAACGCCGTTCTAAAGATGACGAAGATTATCGACAGGCTCCAGTCCGTCGAGTTCACTCACGAACCCAGGGACGACATGCCGTTGCTGCCCAGACTGAACGTCGGCAGCATCATCGGCGGCATTGGGAGCGAGTATGTGCTGGTCGAACCCCCTTATATCCCCGACCTATGCACCATCATGGTTGACGTTCACTTCGTCCCGGGCCAGACCGTCGAGTCGATTGTAACCGACATCCGCCGCGACCTCGACCCGCTTTCGGAGGATGACAGCGATTTGCGGTACGACATCGAAATTCCGGTGCCTTCGTCGTTCAAAGGCGGGCGGCGACTGGTCATGGACCCGCTCGACGTTCCCATCGATGAATATATCGTGCAAGCTGTGGCGCGAAATCACGAGTTGGTCACCGGAAATCCGCCCAACGTAATTGGCACCGTCTTGCCAAGCGCTTACTCTGCCAACGACACCTGCCATCTGTGGAACGCAGGCATTCCCTGCCTGATTTACGGCCCAGGCGTAGTCAGGGGCAACGAGGAGGAGGACGACAGCTATGCGATCATCAGTGAGATGGTTGATTGTGCGAAGGTCCTCGCTGTGACCGCCATTGATGTGTGCAATCTAGACAAATCGACAGGCTAGGAGGACGTATCATGAGCAGTTTTGAGATGAGCGTAGGCAACGCTGAGATTGTTGCCTTAACCGACATGAACTGTGCGTTCCCTACTCCACTCCCCGAGCTTTGGCCCAACGTGCCTTACGACGCCTGGGAGCCGTTCAGGGAGATGTTTCCAGACACCTTCGAGGGTGAGAGGATGAGAATTGAGATTGGCTGTTATCTGGTCAGGTCTCAGGGTAAAACTATCCTCATCGACACAGGATATGGCCCCGGCCCGATTGACTATATCGGTGGTCTGCGAGGCGAACTGATGGCTGAACTCGCATCCAAAAGTGTCGATCTGGCTGACGTGGACACTGTGTTCCTGTCTCACCTGCATATTGACCATGTGGGGTGGAACACCAGGGAGGAAAACGGCAAGCGCGTCCCGGCATTCCCCAACGCCCGATACGTTGTTCACCAGGATGACATCGACCACTTCAGCAGGCCCGATGTTCAGGCCGCCGGCCGCTATCCGTTCTATGACGAATTGGTTCAGCCGCTGGCGGACCTCGATGTATTGGACGGTCTTACAAGCGATGCCAACCTGACCGACGAAGTGAGAGCGATTCACACTCCGGGCCACACGCCTGGACATATGAGCGTCATGGTATCCTCAGGCGGAGAGCGAGCGATGATTCAGGGGGATGTTCTGATTCATCCGGCCCAGGTCACAGAGTTGGAATGGACTCCCATATTCGACGGAGACCCCGAAACAGCTATTAAGACCCGCCGAAAAATGCTCAATCAGCTAGAAGTGGACGGCACGACCGTTGTGTCTTGCCACTTCACCAAACCCGGATTCGGTCGCATTGTTCGCACCGACGGCAAACGATACTGGCAGGTCGGAGACTAACGGAGGAATCGCTATGGCAACTCAGGAACTCATCAGGCTAATCGACAGAGAAGAATTAGTCGCGTTGGGAAAATCCCTGGTGCGGATTCCCAGTTTCATTGGCGAGGAGACGCCGATTGCACGATGGGTCGCAAGCTATATGTCATCTCGCGGTTACGAAGTTGATCTTCAAGAGGTCGAGCCAGGCTGGTTTCAGACAGTCGCCACCCTCAAGGGTTCGGGCGGCGGTCGCAGCATCATGTTCAACGGTCACCTCGACAGCAATCCGCTGGCCACAGGTTGGGATCGTGACCCGTTTGACCCGTGGGTGGACGGCAACAGACTCTACGGCGCGGGAATCCGCAACATGAAGTCTGGCGTCGCCTCGATGATTCACGCCGCTGAAGCGATCAGAAAGTCCGGAGTGAAACTCAAAGGCGACATCGTGATCGCCTGTGTTCTGGCAGAGCTTCAGGGCGGCCTGGGCACCAAATATCTGATTGAACACGGTTACAAGACAGACGTGGCCGTCGTGACTGAGCCATACGGCGCTCATCACATCGTCACCAAACACGCAGGAATGGTCGACTTCGCATTGCACATCAAAGGGCGGCATCCCGACACCAGCGACGTCAATGGCGTTGACGCCATACCCCAGATGATGAAGGCCATCGCGGCAATTTACGACACCAATTTGACTCACAAACCGTGGGACATCGAAGGACTGCCGTGGCTCAAAGTCGGGTCTGTTTTTGGAGGCAGGGGCGAATCCTACGATCTACGCTCAGTCGCTCGCAACTCTGATCTATGCACCGCATTCATGGGCATCAGCACGGTGCCCGGAATGTCGGCTGCAACCATCAGACGCGACCTGGAGACGTCTCTCGACAAACTCAAAGCCGCCGACCCAGATTTCCAATACGAGTTGGTGAACCCAATTGAGCGAAAGTTCAACACCTGGATTCTGGACCATCCTCCGATGGACATGCCTGTGGATGAAGAGATCGTCCAAACAATCGCTGGAGCCTACAGGCAAGTAACCGGTGACGAGCCTCAGGGCATCGGCCTGCCTTCGTCGCCATTGAGCGCGAGGTACGGTGATGACGACGCCCACCTGTGGACGGCTGGAATCCCTGCGCCTATTTATGGGCCTTCGGGAGGCACTTATGGCGAGGACTACACGCTAATAGACGAGATGGAGCTTTGTAGCAAAGTGCTGGCGTTGACGGCGTTGGATGTGTGCAGATGACTTCTCCCGTCATCGATATTACTCGAAAACTTCCAGCATCAGATCAGTGGGCGTTCCTCCATTGAGGTCGCTCAAATCCATCGAACAAGCGGCCACGACAACAAGAAGCTCCTCCAGCGCTCTGAACTGGATGTAATCTCCTGGTTTTGCCGCGGACTCTCGAACCTCCCAGCGTCCGTCCAAGTCTACGATAGGCGTGTTCTGAAACAGGTTCACTGGGTCTGGATTGCCGTCGACATCCACATCGAAATCCTTCAAAGTGGAGTTTAGATTGTCCCGACAACTGGGGTGGTTTTTCGCGCCCATCAACTCGTATAGATTATTGTCGCAGGCAGGCATCAGGAGGTCATGGACGCCAACGGTGTCCTCCTCAATCAAAAGCAACGGCCTCCGATGCGTGCTGTACAGCGGCTTCCCGACCTCTGGATACAGCCGTCCCAGACTCCTTAGAGTGTAACTCGGCGAAAGATACTCGCCGCGAGAGCCAGGAATGAACGCGAAAAGGTCGCCGACCTGCTTCCCCTGGAGGCACGTGACCCTAACCCGCTGGTCGCGAAGAACTGTGACACCTCCACCGGTCTGAGGTAGGATGTGGACTTGCGAGATAGGCGTAGTCTGTGCAGACATTGATGCTTCCTTCGTTTGTTGCCGCCGTCACGTCGCGCCATTCTGAGATCGCAATCGAAGAATCGCATCGTGAATAGGACGACAGTTGTTGTCCACGCGACCAGATGCTTCGCCTCGACTCAGCATGGCACGGCTGTATCAATGGGGTTTTACGCCTCAGTAGGCACAGGCAACCCAGCGACCTTCAGTTGGACCCGTCCCACCGTGTTCCATGTTGTGAAATACAGCGTTTTCCAGTCGTCGCCGCCAAACGCAACGTTGGTAGTCGCCCCCTCGCCATGAACGATGATACCCAGATGCTTGCCAGTCGAGTCCATGACCCAGATCCCACCGGAGCCGCCGCAATAAACGTTCCCGTCAACATCCACTTTCATACCGTCGGGAACGCCTGCACGGTAGCCGCTCAAGTCGCGGAACATTCGATCCGACGCTAGAGCCAACATTCCGTTGGGTTGCATATCGAAGGCTCGTATGTGGCGTCGGCGTGTGTCGTTGATATACAGAATGCTCTCGTCAGTGTTGAATGCCAGTCCGTTGGGCACAACGAAATCTTTCACCATAAGCGTCAGCGTGCCCAGGTCGGGAGTGACCCGATATACACCTGCGACATCCAAGTCAACATCCGGGCCAGGTGCGCCGGGGTCAGTGAAATACAGGCACCCGTCGGATTTTACGATGACATCGTTTGGACGATTCAGCCGCGTGCCTCGGTAATTGTTGGCGACAACCGTAACGCTTCCGTCGTGTTCGTATCGGATGACGCGCCGTGTTTCGTGTTCGCAGGCTATCAATCTGCCCTGAAGGTCACGCGTCAGGCCGTTGGCATGGTTTGACGGCCGAAGAACCAGCGAAACGCCGTCGTCCTCGGACCACTTCATACGACGATTGTTTCCAATGTCGCTGAAGAGGAGGTATCCGTCTTCTTTCCACCACAGCGGTCCCTCAGCCGGGCCGGCGTCTCCGCCGAAACCTCTAGCCAATTCCTCAATCACCTGATCCGTCGCCACGACACTCTCTAGATCGGGCGAAATCTGTTCGATGGGCATTTATCTTGTCTCCTGTCGATGGAGTAAGTTATCGGGCAGGCTCACGCCATCGTTGATTCTTGCTTTTCAATCGCTTTGGCCTTCTCGGCCTCACGTGCCGCGCAGAGTTCCCATAGCTCCAGATTAACTCGGGCGTTCTCGTCTACGGGGACGTCGATCATCATGGTGGTTCCAGGATAAGGGACTGCGGCGGTTCCCCGCGCAACCCCTTCGGCGAACAATCGGCGAGTCTCTCGGAAGAATTCCAGCCGGTCCGCTGGCGGTGCGAACGCGGTGTTGCATTGAACCACCCAACTTGGGTCTGGGCATATAGCGCCCGCGAAACCGAGATTCTTTCCTCTAAGGGCCAGTTGGTAAATTTCGTCGGCATCGTCGAATTGAGGCAGAACTCCGTAGGGATGGCTGATGCCTATCGGCTGAACTTTCGCCGCTCTAGTTTCGACGACTATTCGACCTTTTGCATACACAAATGGGTCAAAATCCGCGTAGGGAATGATGCCCATGTTTCGGCACAGATTCAACTCGTCGAGACCGGAAGAGCATACACGGGGGCTTGCTGTCACGATCTCGCGGATATTCCAGACTCCTGTCCCCGAATCAATCAGCGCGATGATCTGCAACACGCCGGAAGCGATGCCTCGACCCGTCTCCAATTCAGACAATATCGAGTCTGCTTCCTCTATATCTGCGCTCGTCTCTGCGCCCGGATACACGATTCCTTTCAGGCCAGGGCAAACCGAAGCCTCGATGTCGGCGCGAGCCAACGCCTTGTTGGGAAGCACAAACACGTGAGCGCCGCCCCTGGAGGCATGTCTGATGGACTCTTTTACGAGACTTCTAGCGCGGGATCGGTCATCCTCGGATTCGATGCCGGTCAAGTCAAGAATTACGGAGTCGGCGTTGTGAGTCCACGAGGTCTCGACCTTCTCTCTGTCGAGCACAGGGACCAGAAGATGAGACCTCCTTACGAACGGTTTCATGTTTGCTCCCTGAAGTTTAATTCTGTTCGTCCAGTTCGGCGGCAGTTTGTTCTCTGGCGGCAGATTTTTCGGCATCTCGATGGGCGCAGAGACTGGCCCACTCGATAAGTTCCTCGGCTCTAGCGGCCTCATACTTGTCAACTATTCGTCCATCCATGTCACCTTCGGTCTCGCCGCGCTGGTCTAGTTCAGCGAAGAATGACAGGACGCGATGGGCGTCCTCCACCTCATTTACCGTCGGCGTGAGTCCCAGGTTCTGAGGAGCCACCACGTTCGGATGCAGGCCTCCGCCAGTTCTCAGGCCAGCCTTTCGACTCGCCTCTGCGCGCTTGATCGAAAGCTCCGCGTTGCCGACGTTGCCTGTGGTGTCTGACATAAAGACTCCGCCTTCGCGTTCCAGACCTAGCGCCAACGCAATCAACTCTCCCTCGCCGCGATTGTAAACAAACTGATCGAACCCGACGAACATCTCGATGCCCATATCCATTGACATATCGTATCCGGTCCCGCCCCCGAAAGCGTCAATGCGCGGACTGGCCGAGGCTATCTCATAGGAGTTAGCCACACCCAACGTCGTCTCGACCGTCGCGCCTATACGCACCGTTCCCGACCTAATGCCTCGGACTCGCTCCAACTCGGTTATCAAAGCGTCGAGATGGCGAATCTGTGCTCCCGTCTCAGCCTTGGGAAAATTTATCTGTTTGACCCCCGGCCACACCGCTGCTGGCACATCGGCGTCGGGATAGGCGCAATTGATCCGAATATTTATCTCGGCGGCGCCTTTTTGGCCCTGAACGATGGCGTGCCGAACCTGTGATCGCGCGTAATCCTTTTGAGACTGCGGCACCGAGTCTTCAAGGTCGAAATTCAGATAGTCGCAATCGCGAGTCCACGACCTGTCAACAAAACGAGGGTTGTTGATGGGCATCGTCAGCCCTGAGCGGCGCACTGGTCTGGGCATCTTTTTCATCCCCTGAAAATTACTGGTTCCTTTGTGCGGTCACGATAGACTTTGATCGGTCTCGATTTTGACACTCCTCAGACCATGCGATCAGGTCTGAAGCTATACCCGATATCGGCGAATAAGTTGGCTCTGTCGTGATGACTTCTTCGGCATGGGACACTTCATCTGCTGAAGGCGTGTATCCCGTGTTCATAGGTTTCACCTGACGCGTCCTCATGCACAGACCACCTCGGAATCCTGCCATTCTTCCGTCAATCGCCGCCTGTAGAGTGTCATCATAGCCAGCAACCAGGCCACGTGAAGTCGCTCGCCACCATGCCCCCACAGGCTCGACGTTTAGGGCGTTGGCAATGACGATCAAACGCTGCATCAGGTATTCCATCTGATGGAGGTCTCCTGACGGCTCTCCCCGAAGATCCATCACCAGGTCGGCGCGGCCCAGACTTATCGACTTTACCCGATTACTGGCCTTGAGAAGTTGTTGTGCGTCCCAGTTGCCCCGTCCGGTGTCGAGCGAGAGATGAATCTCTAACGCCTGTTCTGGACCTCGCGGGTCGTCGGCTTCGCGCACGTCTCCGACCGGGGGAGGCTTGACGACGCCTCGTTGGGATTCGAGGTCAGTCAATATGCTGGCGGCGTCCATTACCTGCTCAACGTTGGTAACCCCGGGTAACACGATTCCGGTCAAACCGCGCCATACAGAAGCAACGAGATCAGCGTAGATCAACTCGATGTCGACACGCACAAACACTTCGGAGCCAGCATCACGCATGTCGGATATGGCGTCTCGGATATTGTCTCTCGCCACGTGCTTGCTAGAATCGTGAACGGTGTCCTGAAGGTCTAGCACGACGACATCAGCGCTGGAACTCGCGGCCTCGGCCAGTCGATCATTGTCGTGAGCCGGAACTATGAGCCAAGAGCGTCTAACCGAGCCTCTCACACGCTAGCCTTTTCGGACTCTCGGATCACGGGAAAAACTTCTTTTCCGAACAGCTCTATGGAACTCATTACCTTCTCGTGGGGGATGGTTTCAGTCTGCATAATCATCATCACTTGATCCACGCCGATATCCTCGTACAGTCGGATAGCTTTGATGCAGCTCTCTGGGTCGCCGCCAATTATGACCCCTCGATCTGCCAGGGTGTTGGCGTCGAGTTCAGAGATGGCCGCACGCGCAGCGCCGGGGCCGGAGTCCAAAGAAATTCCGGCTTCAGCCGCCTGTTCTTTGTGGGCTTCATCGGACTGTCTGAGCCATCGACCAAAATCCGCCTCCAGGTGCTCTGGCACGCCTCCCCAGGCCTCCAAAAGCTCCTCGTAGGCCCCAACTCGGCCTGCGATATAGGGCTTGTCCGGCCCGAAGAAAGTCTTCATGGACTCTGCGGCTGTCTCTCTGGCCTGTTGATTGTCGGGGCCACAGAAGGCGTGAACGTTGTTGGCCCAGTAGTTGTTAACGAAAGCGCCCACCGGGTTGGCATTCTTGATGTTCTCTTTGTACGTTTTGACGTGTTCTTCCAGTATGGTAGTCGCATATGACGCCGAGGACAGCACTCCAATGCCTCTCTCAGCCGCAAGTCGGAAGCTGTCCGTCTGAGTGCAGGCCAGATACATCCGAGGGTGCGGTTTCTGGAAGGGTTTGGGCAGAACTCGTCGGGATGGCACGTTCCAGAACTCGCCCTCCCAGGAGAATTCGTCCGACTGCCATATCTGAGGCAGCATGGCCAAAGATTCCTCCCACATTGCGCGGGTGTTTCTGGGATCAACGCCCAACCCGGTCTGCTCGTAGGCGTTGGATCGTCCGGTCCCGAACTCCACTCGACCATCGGTCAACTGGTCGACCATCGCCACGCGTTCAGCAATGCGAACAGGGTGCGCGTGGGGAAGGATCGACACTCCGAATCCAATCCTGATATTTTTGGTGCGCTGACTCAACGCCCCGAACATGACCTCTGGGCAGGGCGACCCGGAGAATCCGGTGAGAAAATGGTGCTCGACGAACCACAGGTTATCGAAGCCCACCTGGTCTGCCAATTCGCACTGTTCCAGAGTTTCCTTGTACAAAGTGTTCCAGTCAATATCAGTGCCCTCATAGGGTCGTTGCATCTCGTATAGCAGTCCAAACTTCATTTCTCTGCCCCCTTTTTAAAATTGGCATTGGAGTTCGGGGCCATTGTACTCCAAACTCTCCTTCTGTGAGACACGGGGATTGTCGCGATAAATCAGGGCGCATATGATGGACAAAATCTATGAGTATCATCTGCGACCACAAGAAAACATGACTAAAAGGAGAATTAATATGGCCCGCACGCCTACGGTGACCCGAGACCAGGTGCCTGAGAAATTCAGGGACGCATTCGACGCCGAGACGTCGGACAACGGAGGCCCCATCGACAGCGGGCCTGGGTCGGCTATGATCCATAGCCCGGAGATGCGGCGGCGCGCCAACCACCTCGTCCACTACCTCCGCGATGAGTCCGAACTGCCCCAGAGAATACTGGAGCTTGCCAAGCTAATCGCAGGGCGGGCGATGGACTGCGAGTTCATATGGAACGCCCACGCCGCATGGGGTCGAAGGGAAGGCCTTAGCGACGCCTTGGTCGGCGCGCTCAGAGACAAAAAACCGCTGCCTCCGGCGCCAGCAGATGAACAGGCTCTGATCGACTTCGGCACGGAACTGTTCGCAACAAAGCGCGTCAAACAGGAGACTTTCGATGCAGCAATCGACCAGTTCGGAGCGCGGCAACTGACCGAACTTACGACGTTGATGGGCTACTATTCCCTTCTCGCGATGAACGCCAACGCCTTCGAAATCAACCTGCCTGAGAACCGAACCGAGCCAGTCCTGCCTGTTTGAGCGGGGATGTTAACTCGCGAAAGGTTGATGACCGGTCACGTTTGGGCCGCGCAACCATGACGCCTTCTTGTGTTACCCTTTGCTTCGTCCGGTTGAATCGCCAAATTCTCAATACTCTGAACCACAGGAATAATCATGGCAATAGCGCAGAAAACATTTAGCGATTATCTCGATGACGCTAAGGAGATGGCGTCCGAGGTGTCGAAAGTTACTGACCGCATCGAGCGGGAGCGGATGATTCCGCCAGAGATCACCAACCAGATGAAAGACCGGGGGCTTTTCCGGCTTCTCATGCCTCGCTCGCTCGACGGGGCCGAACTGGACCACCCCAGCTTTCTGCGCCTAGTTTTCGAGTTCGGCAAGGCGGACGCCAGCGTCGGATGGTGCTTTAATCAGAATAACGTGTTCGCAACCAACTCGACCCGACTGCCGGAAAAAGCGTCCCGAGAGATTTGGACCGACTGGCGCAACGTCGTCACCAATGGCCCTCCGACTCGCGACACCCTCGCAACGCCCGTCGATGGCGGCTATCGGCTTACGGGCCGTTGGAACTTCAGCAGTGGCAGTCCTCACGCCACCTGGCTCGCTGCGTTGACTCCCATCAAAGACTCTGTCCCAAGCGAGATTCGGGTCCTGCTAATCCCGAAGAACAAAGCAACCATGATAGACACTTGGGACGTGCACGGCCTTCGCGGCACCGGCAGTCACGGTTTCGAGGTCAATGACCTGTTCGTTCCCGGCCACCGGTCATACAACCAGTCAGACACACCTCGGGAGCCTGGCTCTCTGTACAAAATCAACACGACGCTGTTTTTCTGCTCAGGGTTCGCAACCGTCGCCCTGGGGGCCGCTCGCACAGCTCTCGACGCAGCGGTCGAGATGTCAACCAGCAAGATTCCAACGAACGCTCCCGGCCAGGTGACGCTCCGAGACATGGGAACTGTCCAGCGCCAGATTGGCCTGGCGGAGGCCATTTGGGGCGCGGCGCGGGCTTACCTTCATGAAAATCACTCAAGACTCTGGGAGAGCGCTAACAAGGATCAGCCGATCCCCACAGCGGACAGAATCGGAGTGCGACTCGCCAGCACCCACGCCATCAGGCAGGCCGCCGAGGTGGTGGACATCGCTTACAATCTCATCGGTTCAACCGCCATATTCGGAAGCAGCCCTGTCCAGCGTCGGTTCCGTGACATCCACGTCATCACCCAGCAAGTGCAAGGCCAGATGTACCACTACGACACAGCGGGCCAGTTCTTCCTCGGCATGGAGCCTCAAGGTTCTATCTAGGCGAAGACGCTTGACAGGAGTTAATAGCATGACCTCTGGTGACAAACGAAGGCTCAAGATCGGGATTTTGGGAGTCGCCGCGGCCGCACATTGGTACTACCTGCCCGCAACGAAAGCCTGGAGCGACCGCCTGGAACTCAAGACGGTTTGTGACCTGGACGGCGACGGGGCGCGGCGTTTCGGAGCGCTATACGAAGCCGACGCCGTGTTCACCGACTATGAAGAGATGTTGGCTAACGCTGACATCGACGCCGTGGCAACCCTCATTCCTCACGAACGCCATGCCGAGCAGGTTCTCATGGCCTTAGAACATGGCAAACACGTCCTAATCGAAAAACCAATGGCTGCCACATTGGAAGACGCTCTGAAGATCTGCGAGGCGGCGGAGTCAAAGGGGTTGCACGTCTCTTGCGCTCCGCCCAACATGCTTCATTCCTGACAGCGCAGGCTTATGCGACTGGTGTCAAATGGGGCCATCGGAGAGGTGTCTCTGGTTCGCACAACTCGTTCCAGCATGGGGCCTGGGTCGCGTCCCGGAGCGCCCACCGACTTCAGTTGGTTTTATCAGGGCGGCGCAGGCGAGATGTCCAGCATGACCGGTTATGGACTCATCAAGATGACGGCTGTTTTGGGGGCTGTGAAGTCTCTGGCGGCGACGTCCTGTATCTCCATGCCTGAAAGAGTCATGCGCGACGGCTCTGCCAAAGGCAAACGGGTGCAAGTCGACGTTCTTGACAATAACGTGATGGTTCTCGACTTCGGAAACAACACGCTTGGCACGATGGACACAGGATACGTCATGATGGCGTCTGAAGCCCCGGATATGGAACTTTTCGGGACCGAGGGTGTGATTTCAACATACGGTGGTGATCAGGTCGATAGAATCCGGCTGCACAAGGACGACTGGAATACCGATGTTGCTGGCTGGCAGGACGTGGACATTCCGAGCTTGGATTCACGATGGGCCAAGCATTCTTCCACTCTTCCGAGCCTGACCGACGCTGTGCTTGATGGCAAGCCTCTTGTCAACGGCCCTCGCCACATGGCTCACGTCGTCGAAGTGATCGAAAAAACTTGGATTGCCGCCGAGTCCAGACAGACAGTGGACCTCGCGACGACTTCCCCGATGTTCTCCTGGAAAGACCTGCCCATCGACACGGGCACAGCGAAGCTGGTCTAAGTTTTGCGACTACTTGAAGTGGGGCATCACCTCTTTGGCAAACAACTCCATCGAGCGCATGACTTTGGAATGTTCCATTGAGCCATATGACATATTTGCACCAAAGTATTGGATTCCGTGTTCGTCCCGCAATTTCTCGATCTTCTTGACTATCCGATCCGGTGTTCCGAAGTAAGCTGTCGATTCCAAGAGCGACTCATACGTCGGCGGCTGTTCCGAGCGGGTGTTCCTCCATTGATCAAGGTCCATATAGATCTCGCTGCCTCCTGTGAGAGTCCGACGGAGGCCGTTGAGGTCATGCACCCATGTCATAGCGTGGCGGGGGTCTTCTTCCGCCTGTTGCTGGTCATCAGAAAGATACACCATGCGAAAGAAAGGCATCTGCTCCACCATCGGAGACTTGCCAGCGGCGGCGCAGCGTTCGTAGTAGGAGTGGACGATCTCCAGTGTGTCAGCGTCTGGTGTGCTGGGGCTGGTGAGAATCGGAAGGTTCCTCTCCACCGCCGCGTCGATACTTGCCGGAGTTCTGGACACGGCCATATAGAGCGGTGGATGCGGCTGTTGAACGGGCGATGGAGCGACGGTCAGATCGTCCACCTGATAGAACTTACCGTGATACGTGAAGCCAGACTGCGTCCACAGACCAATTATGATGTCCAGGATTTCGCCAAACTTCTCCGTGCGAGTGTCGTAGTCAACGCCAAAATTTCCGTACTCATAGACCACCTGCCCTCGACCGACTCCGAAATCAAGACGCCCACCGCTGAGAGCGTCCAACAGGGCCGTCTCTTCCGCCGCAAAAATCGGGTTGTGGAAGGTCAGAACGCTCACGGCTGTGCCGATGCGGATTTTCTTCGTTTTCGCAGCCACATACAACCCCATAGAGATTGCGTTGGGAACGATTCCGAATCGACAGAAGTGATGTTCGGCCAGCCACACGGCGTCGAATCCAAGCTCCTCAGCGTACTGTGCCTGTTCGACCGCCTCTCCGAGAATCCTGCTCTGTTCATGCTTGCTGTCCGTTGACCAAGACGGCAGGATAAACAATCCGAATTTCATGAGTGTCCAAGCTCCTGATTCATGAGACCGCCACCAGGAGGCACTGGCCTGCTGATGGCGGATTTACAATTACTAGCATTTTGTGCTGACCGCGAGACTGAGCGTCTGAAGGTCTAATCGTGACTGTGGTCGGCCTGTTCCCGGTGTTGTCTCAGCAAGTCTTTGCCGTAGTCATTGCCGTTGGGGGTTCGCACGACTGTGTGAATGTGCTGGCGCATCGGGACGTCAGAATCCAGCGCGATGCCCGACTGATGATCGAATTCGATGAGGATTACCGGACTGTGTATCCGATAGTAGAATACGCTGTCCTCGTCGACGCCCCCCATCCAGGCGATGTAGGTTTCTGATAGGTGGCTCTTCACCTCGTCCATCTTGATTTGAGCGTGTCCAGAACGCATCCGATTGACATACGCGCCAATCAGACTCATGACCAGCGACTGCTGATTGCTGGACAGATCGTCGTACTTGAGGCCTTCGTGCTTCATCTCGAAATTGTCTCGGAACGCGGTTGTAAACACCTCGCTGGGCATGTCTTCGGAGATTACCATTTGCCGTTTTTGCTCGACCGACAGGCTCTGCGCCAGCGCCAGACCGGCCTGTTCCTCGGTCTCAAAGACACGCGTTCCGGCATATTTCCCGACATCGACAGCCACCGGTTCAGACCCCATAAACGCTGGAGTCATCACAACCTGGTCGCCCAGAACGAAGAAATTGATGATGAGGTGATGCCCGTCGATCTGCCAACCCCAGGGCTGGTCGTCAGAGGGCGTCCCCATGATGCTCAGCCAGTACAACCACTCTCCGTACTCTTCGTTGCTGCCGGTAATCTCGCGAATAGCCTCGTTGAGCTTCATTGTGTTTCGGGCGGTCTCGAATCCCGCAGGACTGAGGCTCTCTCTGAGCAGACCCATCGCCAGATCACGTTGAGAGGAACTCGCCGCATCCAAAAACGCGCCGTGGCGCATGAGGTACGGGTGGATGTTGCACCATCGTCGCCACTCTTCGCTATCAACCTCGAAGGTTGCATCCGCCTTCAACGCAGGGTCAAGGGAGCCGAGGAAGGAATCGGCAGCCGTCTTGATGTCGCTCGTCGAGCTTCCAGTGTTCTGAATCGTGTACAGACCTGGCCGAACGGATCCGTCCGTTGTAACTCCTTTGAAAACGTCTGCCAAATGAGACTCGGCAGTCTCAATTCGGGCCTTTATCCCATCAGGCACGGGCGACACAAGAGTGCGCCCGGACATCGGCGTCCGTCTTCTAAGCTTGAACTCCTGGGTTTGCAATGCCATCGGTGCGCCTCCTGGTCGCCGTTTGCTTCATGATATGGAAGTTCTCCCATCACGCGTAATTTTACACTGGTTGTCCTCAGACTGCATTTCGGAATCCTTGACACGATGTTTCATGATGCTAGACTACGGCCAGACAGCCACAGCACGCTCGATTAGTCTGGCGAATATTAAGTCTCGGCGCTACTTGTTGGATCTGCCGTTCGATATGAAGTAGAGCCACAACTCTGCGTAATCCAGTTAACAGCTCAGCCTGTCTTCAACACAATTGAGGAGATGATTCATGGCCCGATTGCCGATGGTCGCCCGCGATATGGTTCCGGAACAGTTTCGGGACGCCTTCGACCAACTGACCGCTGATTCTGGCGGAATGATTACCACAGGCCCCGGATCGATCACGATTAATAGCCCGGAGATGGCCCTACGTCGGGCGCAGCTAACAGCTTATCTCAGGTTCGAGTCCACATTCTCAAAGCGAATCCAGGAACTGGCGATAATCTCTACAGCAAGAGCGATGGACTGCCAGTACGTCTGGAACGCCCACGCTCCTGCCGCTCGGCGAGAGGGCGTAAGCGACGCGCTAGTTGACGCAATTCGCGACAACGAGCCTCTGCCCTCTATGGCTCCCGACGAGGCGGCGGTCGTCGCTTTTTGCCGAGAGTTCTATACCAATCACATAGTCACTCAAGAAACATTCGACGCTGCATTGGAGCAGTTCGGGACTCAACATCTAGTCGAACTGACAACCCTCATGGGCGGCTACGCGCAGATCGCATTCATCCTCAACGCCTTCGAGGCAGACCTGCCTGAAGAGCGAACAGAACCCGTCCTGCCCATCTAAATCATTTCAAGTCCCGTCAAAGAGAAGATCAAGGAGACGTTTCAATGGCAACCTCAGCCGGCGCAGGAACCCACACCTACGAGCTAATTCAGGACTGGGCCAAACTACCAGATGGCGAGACGTTCGGAGTCGTCTCCACCGTCGCGACTGACTCTCAGGACAGAGTTTACGTTCTCCAGCGCAAGGACCCTCCCGTGGTGGTGTTCGACAAGAACGGCAACTTCCTGAACTCGTGGGGCAACGGCAACATAAACTCGCCCCACGGCATGACCATTGCGAAGGACGTCGTGTATATCACCGACAGAGACGACTCGGTTGCCATCAGTTTTACGCTCGAAGGCAGGCCCATCCAGATTCTGGGTGAGCGCGGTTTCCACTCTGACACCGGCCAGGACACCCCGGGAGCTCTTGTTCCCCTAGCCGCCGGCCCATTCAACTACCCGACCGAGATGGCCCCTGGCCCCAACGGTGACATCTATGTCTCCGACGGTTATAGGAATGCCCGCATTCATAGATTCTCCGTTGATGGGAACCTGATAAATTCCTGGGGTGAGCCTGGGAACGGCGGCCCAGGACAGTTCCAGTTGCCACATAGCCTTCTCATCGCCCCTGACGGCAAAGTCTATGTCTGCGACAGGGCCAACCGTCGAATCCAGATATTCTCTGCCGAAGGTGATTACTTCAGCATGTGGACCGGAATGGGTGGCCCAAACAACCTCGTAATAGACTCGAACGGCGTTTTTTATCTGGCCGAGCAGGAGGCAGACGGCGAAGGCCCAATGGTCAGCATTCGGGACGGCGACGGCTCAATAATGGCGCGGTGGGAGACCCGCCACGCTCACGGCCTGTGGGTCGATTCATCAGGCGACATCTACCTGGGCCTCACGACTAGCAAGAGCGTGGACAAGTGGGTCCGCAAAGGATAGCCGTCGCGAACACGCCTCGATTTAGTGAGGGTCACAGCGAATTTGGCGTCGAGGAAAACCATCGTATATGTCAATTGAATTGAGAAAACGCTGGGGTCGACCCAGACAATTGCGGACAGAGGGACGAAATGACGCGAGTTTTTATGCCACGAAACGTTCGGACGAATAGTCGCTCGGCGTCTGCGACACGCCTGTCAGATAGCAGGCCACAGTTCACAACACGTCACACTCCGCAGTCTGCGGTCTCTGGCGTTCAACCAGGCCCAACCAGCACCCCAAGGTCTATACTTGAGAGGGTGAGCGTCTTTTCGCCTTCGGTGGAATCGAAAGTTCCAATCCAAGCAGATTCTCGCTCGAAGCCAACGCAAACCGACGGGCCGAAACTCTCGCAGCACGTGACTGGTTCAAATGAACCTCGGTTCGGCGAGAACCTTTCAAATACACTGAGACGCAACCTTGAGAATGCGTCAGGCATGAGCCTGTCGCACGTAAAAGTATTCCGCAATTCACCTGAGCCAGCGCGGATAGGCGCTCGCGCATACACGCAACAAGACCGAATCCACCTCGGACCGGGACAGGACGGTTCTCTTCCCCACGAGGCATGGCACGTCGTGCAACAGGCGCAGGGCCCAGTATCAAGCGGCCTTGAAACCGGGCCGACTGTCGTGCGAGACCCAGATCTGGAGTCTGAAGCCGATAGTGTCGTAACCTCGCAAATCCTCCGTTTTGCGGCTGCCAGAACCTGACGCGGCTGCGCTCAGTTGTCGCTTTCCGGTGGCAGATTCCCAGGTCATTCAGGGGGTGCTTACAAACAATGACGATGACGGCCAAGTTTTCAACGATCGCGACGATGATTTCAAGATCGATTCAGACGACGAGAGGGAAGATGGAAAAACTGAACAGCGAGACGACCGTTCAGTGAAACTCCCAGTGGTCAGCGCAAGAGATGAGTTTTGGCCCTCAGGATTTGTGAAAACTAAACGGCTGGACACTCGCAAGGATCTGATGTCCCGGCAGAAATTAAGGGTACACAGTTTGGGCCGTTCCGCATCGATGACCTCGCCGTTAAGCGGTACGAGGATGAAGATGAAAATACACAAGGGGAATTGGGTCGAAGACGTAAGTTTGACAATGGCCCTCATTAGCCCGTAATAGACCACAACGTGGATGTGCTGGCGTTGCAAGATCAGTATGACGATGCGCTGGATTCAGGTTCAGAATCTGAACTGTCCGAAGCCGGAGATGAAACTTTTAGAAGCTATCTGCACAACTACCCTCCAAACCTCCGAATCCTGAGCAAGTCCGACGACAAAGGGAACGCAAACCCAACATATGTTAGAGACACGCTCCCCGGATCGCTGAAGAAGGAGGCTCGCAAAACCGTAAAAGCCGCTCGAAAAGAGTTCGGTGAAACCCAGGAAGAGACCAAGGCTGACAATTATTGGAAACAAACTCGCAAGCGCAGAAGGAAAAGCCTGGATAAGGAAAAGGCGCACAATAACTAATGACGCTCTTAAACGCAATAGCCCGAATACCAGGCAGCGTGGTATGTCGGCTGGTATTCGGATCAAGCGTGTAAGTAATCGCGGCGAAAATGGTTCGCACAACCGGAGCGTCCCATCTTCCCAGGTTCGGAGTATTATGAGGACTCTCCGAATCCGGTGGTGGCGCGTGATTATGAGAATTAAGGAGGTCTGCACCAACCGGCTCAACCCAGTCGTCAGGGAGCAATCCTGTCACTGATTTTCATTCTGATGACCGTGTAATCATTGCCGTTTAAAACGGAAGAATGACTAGAGTCGAGCAAGACCGTGCCTTTGGATACTGTGTTTGGCAAATGATCAGGAGTTCGACGTTCCCATGCAGTTTGGCGTATTCGACCATATAGAACCCGTCCCCAACCAGCCGCTTGACCAGATCTACCGAGAGCGCTTGGTCCAGATAGAACGTCTCGAATCAGCAGGTTTTTACGCCTACCATCTGGCCGAGCACCACACGCCGGCAGTCCACAGCCTCGCCCCATCGCAGAACGTATTTCTGGCCGCTGTGTCAGAGCGCACTTCGACTCTGCGGTTCGGCCCCTGCGTTTACGTCCTTCCTCTCCACCATCCGGTGCGGCTCATAGAGGAAATCAGCATGTTGGACAACCTGAGCGGCGGTCGTCTGGAGATCGGCGTTGGGCGTGGCGGCGTGCTGGAAGCCCACTTCTGGGGGCAGGAAACAGACGTCGAGATCAACCAGGCCCGATACCTTGAAACACTGGAAATAGTAAAAGAAGGCCTGACTCACGACGCGCTGACCTACGAAGGAGAGTTCTACAACTTCGACGAGCTTCCAATGAGGCTGCGGCCAAAGCAGTCGCCCTACCCGCCCATGTGGTACATGCGAAACGTCGAGACAGCGGCGATAAACGGGATGAACACTGTGATTGTGGGATCGATGGACGGCTTCGCCGCGAACGTTCAGCGGTACCGCGAGTTGTGGGACGAACACCAGGGAGTCGGATCACTGACACTCCAGGGAACTGTGCCCAAGATAGGGTTGGTCGTCCACATGCTGTTGGCCGAGACAGACGAACAGGCAATCGAGGATGCTACCCCAGCTTGGGACGTGTACCGATGGAACCTCGGCGCCCCTCGACGGTTGGAGGCAGAAAAACGAGGTCTGGAGCAGTTCCTTGGAGAGAACGCAAACCCTCGACCTGCGAACCTCCCTCCTCGTGAGGCCAGAAGAGACCTGGATGCGACGCTCTCTGAAGGGGCACTCAAGGACGGATCAAGGCCGACGCGGTCGGGTCACGGCGGCGTCGGGGCGGGCTTCGGAGTCCTAGCAGGCTCACCCGAATCGGTGCGCGCATACATGGACGAGTACGTGGCGACCGGAGCAAACTATCTGGTCTGCTCGTTCCATTGGGGAAGTCTATCGCACCAACAGGCGATGCGATCAATAGACCTGTTCGCTACCGAGGTGATGCCTCACTACACCGACTGACGTCTGACTCAAACCATTCTGAAATACGGCAGGTAATCATGGCAAAAATAGTTCTCGCCGCCGGAGTGCCCCACCCTCCCAGATTGGTCAAGGAGATTGAGGACTCCCAAGAACCGCTGAAATCCGAAGCGATGTTCAGACAGGTGCGCCAGCACGTCGAGAAGGCGGAACCGGATGTGATCATCGAGGTGGACTCTGACCACTTCGTGAACTTCTTCTATAACAACGTGCCCGCATTCTGTCTCGGGCTGGCCGAGGAGTCCGAAGGCCCTCAGGAAATCTGGTGCCCTATGCCTCAGTACACCGTCAAGGGCCACGTGCCGATGGCGCAGGACCTGTTGAGCTACGGTATCGGTTCCAACTTCGACCTCGCCGCCGCCCACGAGTTGCGGCTGGATCACTCGATCATGATTCCTCTGCACTTCCTAAATCCAGGCATGGAGATTCCGGTGATGCCGCTGTACGTCAACGGATTCGCGGCTCCGCTGCCCAACGCGCCCAGATGTTTCTCTCTGGGTCAAATGATACGAGGATTCGTTGAGCAGTGGGGAGGAAATGAGCGAATAGCGATTATCGCCAGCGGCGCCTTTGCTCAGGACGTTGGCGGCCCCCTGAGAGGTTGGATCGACGAGGAGTGGGTGGACACGGTTTCCGGCTTGCTGGAGGAGGGCAAATACGAAACGTTGGCCGGACGCGCCACCGCAGAGCGCATGGCTGCGGCTGGGAATAACAGCAGTGAACTGCTCAACTGGATAACTCTGACAGGAGCCGTGGGCGACACCCGTCCTCTGTTCGTCGAGACCGACAACGGCAGCGCCTACGGAGTCTGGGAGCTTGATAAATGAGCGTCTATCTCGTCAACAAAATTTTGTACATGACCGACAACGACGCCGATTTCCGAAAGCGTATGCGAGACAATGCAGAAGAGACGGTAAAGAGCTTCCCGCTGTCTGGCGAGGAGATCGAAGCTCTAATAACCGGCGACGTTGGTGCCCTCTATCGGATGGGCGTCCATACTTTCTTCCTGAATCACCTGGGCCGCTACAACCTGTTTGGCGTCACAAGAGAGAATTACCTCGAACGCATCCGAAATGGCATGGACTACGACCCTAGATTCGATCAGGGCGAAATGCCGGTGCAGTACGTTCCTGAAGAGAAGTAACGTTGTGTATCTGGTGATGCACGTTACACGAAATCAGGCATCACCTCCAAAGTGAACAATTGGAGAGAGCGGGATGCTTCCTCGTGAGTGACATCGCCCCATTGGAAGGAGCCTACGAAGTAGTTGCATCCGCTCTCTTCAACATAAGAGGCGATGTACTCTTTAATTGTTCGAGGAGACCCGACCAGGACTTGCTCTTGACCGACGGCTTCGTCGAACGTCGCATCCCAGGGAAATTGTCGATTTGGATTCGCGCCCACTACCATATCGGTCGGGCGGCGTGACTTTCCTCCTGGCAGCGGTTTTACGAAGTTGTCACGATAGACCTCATAAGCAGGCCTCGCTCGCCTCTGTGCCTCCTCATCTGTCTCGGCGATGAACAGTCTTTTGGATGCGCCATAGAGCGGATCTGCGACATGGGGGAGCGCAGGATCGTTGGTCTCAGTCTGCCGCTCCCAGACCTCTTTGTATCGGGCCATCGTGCCGGGCAGACTGGCAAGCGTTCCGGCGCCGATGAAGTTAGCCCCGAACTCGGCGGCATTAACGGGGTTGCCTGCGTACCAAAAAGGCGGATGAGGAGTCTGTTTGGGCTTCATCTCCATCCACAGGTCTTCAAACTCGTAATGCTTGCCTTTGAAGTTCAGGAAATCCTGCGTCAGGCCTTTCATCAGAATCTGAAACGTTTCGTCAAACAGTGAGTGCGTCTGTTCCGGGTCGGTTCCCCACATGCTCAACTCGTCACCCACCGGCGCTCCCCGACCTATTCCGATCTGGTAACGGCCACCGCTGAGATTGTCCAGCATGCAGATTTCTTCTACAAGCCGGACAGGATGGTACAGCGGCAAGACGTACACCAGAGGCCCAAAACGCAGCTTTTCAGTTCTGGCCGCAACCGCAGCCAGATATGGAGCCTGACTTGGGATCATTGACAGCGGCGAATGGTGATGCTCGGCAACGTGGTATCCGTAAATTTCGCCCTTGTCAGCCTGAGCGAGTAGGTCTAGGCGCTCGCTGTACTGCTGATCCAGTGGGATATTCCTTAACCGCTCGACATGGTCGAAAATTCCGAATTTCATGGCTCTTCCCTTGCTCCGAGAACGTCTAACCTCTGACACCCCGTTTTTCCAATGTGTCTTCGTTCAACTCCAAGCCCCATCCAGGACGGTCGAGAAGCGTCATCTGGCTATTGACGATCTCAGGACGGACACTGAACAGTTCCGCCCAGATGGGGTCACGGGCGGCGCTTGGGAAAGTTTCGAGAATCTCGCCGTTGGGCAACGCGGCCATTACGTGACCGTGCACTTGCGGGTCGTGGTGGAGGGCGAGGTTGACGTTCTGAGCAGCGCACATGCCGGCGATCTTCAGTACCTCGGTGATGCCTGCCGAGCGGGTGCAATCGAACTGCATTATCTTGATCCCGCCACGCGTCAGGAGGTCACGAGCGTCCCAGCGTGTCAGCGCCTGCTCTCCCGACGCGATAGGGATTGTTGTCGCGTCGGCTACCTGACGCAGGCCCTCGATTCGATCGTACCAGTGGACGGGTTCCTCCAGCCATCTAATGTCCAGAGGCTCCAGCAGGCGGGCCGCCCGGATGGCCGTGCGGACGTCGTAGCCCTCGTTCACATCCACCATTATGTCGATGTCAGGCCCAACCGCCTCCCGGACCGCTGTCACCCGGTCCACATCCTCCTCCACAGTCACACCGCCAATCTTGAGCTTGATTGCGTTGTATCCCGTCTCGACGTAACTTTTGCACTCAGCTGTCAGGTCGTCGATGGTCTTGCCGTCTTGATAGTATCCACCGGTGACGTAGCAAGGGACAGTGTTGCGATAGCCGCCCAACAGACGCCAGACAGGCATATTGGCGGCCTTGCCTTTGATGTCCCAAAGCGCGATGTCCACCGCCGCCATCGCCGCTAGAATCTGTTGCCGCGTCGCGCCAATCTGAGACCAGCCTTTCTGGTAGGTAAGGCCAAACATCTTGCTCCAAAGTCGCTCGTTGTCGAGTGGATTCTCTCCGATTAGCAGAGGCTCCAGGATGTCCGTGACCGTTGAACCTGCGCCGGAGATGTGAGCGACACCAGTGTTGTCGATGTAGTGCATCGAGCCACCGTGGGCCTCGCCAATACCGGTTATGCCCTCGTCAGTATGAACCAGCACAACCAGCTCGCTGACCTGACCTATCCGGTTCAGTGAAGTCCAGAACGAGTTCTCAAAAGGCGGCCAAGAGACTACGATAGGCTCAACATCAGTGATCTTCATTCAGTTGTTCCTCCTGGGTTTGAGTGGTCAAGGATTCAGGCTGTGGACACACCGGTCTAAGGCTCAGTTTTTGAATATTGCGCTGAATATGACGGCGTTCGCCGATTGGCAATTGCTTGCGTCAAATGGGCATGCCAAGCGTGAAACATTGGGCGGTGGGAGCGAGTGTAACAACGCTGTCGAATGAGGTCAATTCTGTGATGGCGAACTGACGGCGCATCAGATATCTAGCGAGAAGAAAGGCGCATCATGAAAATAATTGTCACCGGGGGATCTGGACGCGCGGGCCGGTTCATAATCGAGGAGAAGGTCAGCCATGGTTACGACGTCGAAAACGCCGACATAACGTCCGGCCCAGACCAGGGAGCGAGGTTCGTCGCGGTCGATGTCACAGACTTCGGCCAGGTGGTGACGGTGACTAGGGGCGCAGCCGCGATCATCCACATGGCTGCGATACCCAATCCGCTAATGGCGCCGGAGCACGAGGTTTTTCGGGTCAACATGGTCTCCAACTGGAACGTTCTGGAGGCGGCTGAGATTCACGACATTCCGAAATTGGCGTTGGCGTCATCGGTGAACGCCATCGGCGCCGTGTTCTCCAAAGCTCCGGTCGCCCCGGGGTATTTTCCCATTGACGAACAGCACCCGACACGCGTAGAGGACGGTTACGCTCAGAGCAAATGGCTAGGCGAGGAGATGGCGCACAATTTTTTGCCGGCTTCATGAAGGCCAGATCGCCAGCATGCGCTTCCATGCTCTGATGGATGACGAGACCCAGCGCAAACGCCGGGAAGTTCCTGTCACTAACCCGACAGGCAAATCTTCGATGGATTTCTTGGTGATGGACCGACCTCCAAGACGCCGCTAGGGCGTGCCGTCTTGCTATCGAGAAAGACTGGCGTGGTCACGAAGTGTTCTTCATCAACGGCGATGAGACCAAGCTTTCCATCCCCACGCTTGAGGCCATCGTGCGCGTGTGTCCCGGCGTCCCTCTTAGGAAACCTCTCGACGGGTTTGCCAGTGTCCTCGACACGTCCAAGGCCGAAAGGATCATGGGCTGGGTCCACGAGACCCAATGGGTCAGGAACGGCTAGCTGCTAACCCAAAGGAGTTATCAGCACCCACATGGGGCCTGCTCCGACATCATATGTCTCGATGTGGTCCAAGTTACCTTCGGCCCGATTGATTCGATACGCAGCCAGACGTCCAGACTCCAGACCCGCCGCATACAAGAATGTTCCGCTTGGATCGAGACTGAATGCTCTGGGTACCGCCTCCGTGGGGACGATTGCGGTTCTCTCCAGTCGGCCTGTCAACGAGTCCACAGCGAAACAGGCCATGCTGTTGTGCCCTCTATTGGGAGCGAACAGGAAGTCTCCGGTCGATGACATATGAATCTGGGCGCAGCTGTTCCGGCCCTCGTAGTCATCGGGCAGGGTCGAGAGAGTCTGGAAAGCGCTGAGCGTCCCGTTGCCAGAATCAAGGTTGTAGGCTGTAACGCTTGATGCCTGCTCATTAGAGAAATAAAGAATGTCCTTAGTCGGATGGAAGCAATAATGACGCGGCCCGGCCTCGGGTTCTTGAGCGACTGTTGGAGGGTTATTTGGCGTGATGTGACCCGAGGCCTCATCGAACCGGAATTGAAAAATAAGATTCGGCCCGTTGCCTCCAGCGATGTGAGGCACGAATGCGAATCGGTTTGATGGATCGGTCTGCATGCAGTGAGCGCCCGTTCCCGTCGCCAGCCATTCGACCGGCGGAGCGACCGCGGTTCCCGAATCGTCGATGCTATGCACCGCCGCCCTGCCTCCCGAATAGTACGCCGACAGTAGATATTTCCCAGTTTTGTCGGTCGATATGTAACAGGGGTCAGACTCCAACGGAACCGTTCCCACCATCGACAGATCGCCAGAGTTCTGGTCAACCTCGAAGGTGGAAATTTCTTTGATGTCTCGACGCCCAACGTATAGACGCGACCTGTCAGGGTTTATGGCTAATGGCGCGGGACGTCCCGTGACCTGCGCCTCGCCCGTTGATTCGAGTCTCCCGGAATCCGGGTCCACATCGAACAACGCAATTTTGTCCTCTTCGGAAATTGTGACGTACATCTTCAAATGCATGAAAGCGCCTTTTTTGATTGAAAGTTAGTCTCTCTGCAATAGCTCGATCCGCACATTCTCAGGGGCCACGATGTAGGTGATTATCAAACCAGGGCGAAGTTTCCGGGGTTCCATCGTGAACTCGGCCCCCTTCTCCGTCAGCTCGGCGACCGCGGCGTCCATGTTCTCCACCCGCAATCCAAAGTGATCGAGACCAAGACTGACCTCGGTGCCTGCTCCCGGCGCTGGCGCGTCAGTGGCAACCCGCATTATGAACACGGTCAGACCATTGATATCGAGGTCGACTCTCGGCGATCCATCGGGCTGAGTCGACTCAATTATCTTCGCGCCGAACATCTTCTCGTACCACTGGGCCGTCGCCATCGGGTCTTGGCTTCGGATGTGGATATGGTCGTAGGTGTAATTGGGCATAGGTTCCTCCAGTTATTTTAGTTCAAGAATTATTCGTGGGGCAATGGCTTCGATACCAGCCCTTTGATTCGGTCCATCATGTCGCTCTGGTCGTATCCTCGCAGAAGGTTGATTCGATTGCGGTTCGGGTCTCCGCCGTGCCAATACTCGTAGACTTCTTGCCTCATCCCGAACGACGAAACGGCGAGGTCATGGGCCAGACGATAGAGGCGCGACTTGTACTCGACGTCAACGTCCTTGCCCCTCATGTACCTGTCTAGGAAGGGTCGAAGCTCGGGGTTTGCGAGGTCGTTTTCGCTGGGCTGCATAATCATACCGGAGCCGGAAACCTCCCGAAGCAGTTGCACCATCCGCGCCGAGGTTTGGGAGAAATAGATGTTCATTCCCGACATTGACCCCAGCGCCATCAGACCTCCGTCGGTCTTGTGCGCCGTGTGTTCGAGGCCGTCCATCGCGTGGCTCCACATCTCGGTGTATGTGACCATCTCGCCCAGTTTCGCGGCCACTTCGCGGTACTCGATGACTCCGATGGCCTCGGCGATCATCGTGGCCACAGCCGTCATGAGCTTCATCCGTTCGTGGATTCGGCACAGGTTCGCCCAGCCCAGGAAATTGACGTCGCTGGAATATCTCTGGAGTATCGGCGACGAGTCGTAGAGCGAAAACAGCCTGTCCCAGGGGACCAACACGTTGTCAAAAAACAACATGCTGTCCTGCTCGTCGTAAAGCAAGCCCAGCGGATGGCCGAAACCTCCGGGCCACCGAGACACAGGCTCTCGACACAGCATCTTGAGTCCGGGAGAGTTGGTAGGGATGGAGAACGCCAATACGAACTGCGGGTCGGCACGACGAACGAATGTCGCCGACAACGACACATAGGTCTCATTCGTGATCGGAGCCGCCGTCGCTAGCTGCTTGGCGCCTCGGACGATTACCCCTTCCTTTGTTTCCTCGACGACATGAAGCGCAACCGGCTCTTCTTCGATTTCTCGTTGTTCGTTCTGAGGCTGTTCGCTGCGATTGACCTGCGGATCGCCCAGGGCGTGAGTTAGGAACAGGTCGTTTTCGGCGCAATAATTGTAGTAGTTAACGATGTTCTCGCCGAAGTCGCAGTTGGGGTTTTCGACTGAACTCAAAGCGTCACGGGCGTCATACAAGGATGTCATATAGGGTGCAAGGATGTCTGGTCCCCGACCCAACTGTCCCCAGCACTGCTCGTTCCAGATTTCGCTGTTACGCCGCTTCTTTCGGAGATCATCGACGGTCACTGGCAGTTTCCAAGAGATGCTGCAACGATTGCCAGTGGCCTCAGAGACGTAAGTCATCTGCTCTCGGTACTCGTCAGTGTGCTGGAGGTCATAAATCCGAGCCAACTCGTGGATCATGCCTGTGAACGCCGGATGCGTGGTGATATCTTGAATTTTTTCGCCGTCCAGCCAAACCTCTCGGCCGTCTCTCAAACTCTGGATATACCGAGTGCCAGTTAATGCGCCCAGGCTTGATGTGGTGTCCAGCGCCATATCCCTGTCCTGATGTTCTGCCCCACGGGAGATTTCGACGTGCCCATGTCAATTGTGCATACCATAAGGGCAACGCCACCGCTTCGCAACTTCGAACAGATCGCGAAGGTTGTGGTTATCGACGAATCAGGGCGCTACACTAGCGCAATGCAGATTTGGACGACGGGATACCGGAAAACTCTCAAGGAGCAGATATATGTTTGGAGAATCTAACGGAACGGTCACAGGCCCGCTTAAGGGAGTCAAAGTGTTGGACTGGACCATGTGGCAGTTCGGGCCGGTGGCCTCGTCGATGCTGGGGGACATGGGCGCCGATGTAATCAAGATTGAAGCGCTGGACGGCGATGTCGGGCGCAATGTTTCCAGCCTAGAATCGGCAAAGGCGGGCATGTCCGGCGGCAGGAACGCCTACTTCGAGACATGCAATAGAAACAAGCGGGGCCTCGCCGTGAACCTCAAAACTGCCGAGGGCCGAAAGGTCCTCCACAAGCTGGTGGAAACCGCCGACGTGGTGGTTCAAAATTTCCGCCAAGGAGTGGCCGAACGGCTTGAGATGGACTACGAGACGTTGAAGAAAATAAATCCCAAGATCGTCTACGCTTCAGCATCTGGATTCGGCCCTGAAGGCCCGGACTCAGGGCAGGGGTCGCTGGACGCCTGCGGACAGGCCCGCGCCGGCCTCATGATGTCCGCAACGCCTCCGTGGGCAAAGCATCCCATCTCCATCAGGGGCGCTCCTTCCGACCAGATTGGCGGAATCACGCTCTGCCTGGGCATAGTGTCCGCTCTGTGGGCGCGAGAGAGTCAGGGTGTCGGCCAGAAGGTCGAAGTCTCCCACATGAGCAGCACCATGTTCCTCCAGGGCCTTGCTGTCGGCATGGACTTGCTGATCGGCCAGCACATGCCTTCGCTGGATCGTGACAGCATCAGAAACTTCATGTACAACATCTACCTGTGCAAGGACGATAGCTGGTTGAGGATATCCAATCCTCAACCCCAGCGATACTGGAAGCCATTCGTCGAGGCGATGGGCCTCACGGAAACTCTCGCGGACTCAGACTTCGAGGGCGCAGACACCGGTGCCGGAGGCTCGCCTGAGCTTTTGAAGCTGATCGAAGACACCTTCGCGACCAAGACCTTTGAGGAATGGGACGCTATCTTCCGCACCTACGGGTTCATCTACGCCAAGATTCAGTCCATCGAGGAGTTGAAGGACGACCCGCAGGTCATCGCCAACGACTACATCACCCACTTCGATCATCCAGACCTCGGAGACATCAGAGTGTGTAACTTCCCGGTCGCCTTCAGCGAGACCGCGACCAGCATCCGCAGGGGCGCGCCGGAACTGGGCCAGGACACCGAGGCAATTCTGATAGACGAACTCGGCTACGACTGGGACGACATCGGCAAGTTGCAGGAAGCCGGGGCGATACTTTAGGTATCAGGAATTCAGGATAACGTGGCGGCCCACCCGTTCACCCGTGGGCCGCTTCTTCATTCTTAACCTTCAACCCTCAGCTTGGGGGCTGATGGTCGGCGCTACTTGGTAATCACGACTTTGCCTATGCTCTGAGTGTCGGTCACGCCACAGTCGTTTATGGGCGCGAGGCCCACGATGTTCTGGAAAGTTATCACCGCGCCCAGGACGTTGACCTTGCCGTCGCGGTTCAGGTCGGCCAGGATGCGCTGGGACTCGTTTGGCGTCCCGCCTCCAGAT
>ENA-ORDI01000228-ORDI01000228.1-marine-metagenome-genome-assembly--contig:-NODE-228-length-40286-cov-7.843393_pt1 | contig 40286 bp, 44 predicted proteins | sample MGYA00248628_ERZ508525 | MGnify/ENA primary metagenome ERZ508525 (study PRJEB26195, sample SAMN05422138) | marine metagenome | isolation source: East of Porto Seguro, South Atlantic Ocean | place... | reverse complement strand
GCAGACAAGGCCACCTTGGCTTTGAAGGCTGGGCTGTGTTTCTTCCGTATCTGTTTCATGTCCTGCTCCTTCTTTGCGATTCTAGGAGCGGGACTCTCTCTTAGCTACCTGTTCAAATTTCCCAGACCACCTCACTCCCCAAGAACCGCAAGTCCCTACTCCGGAAATCCCTCCGTCCGAGTGGGTGAAGCTGGAAAATTGGGCGAGAGATGGGGACAACGACACTCCGAATTTCCATGTCGACTCCGTGCTTTGGCGGGTGGTATGGGAAGCCAATACGGACCCGATAGGCCGAGGTGATTTCGTCATCCACGTTTACAACGTTGACGGGATTTTTTACAAGTTTTTATTCGATTCTACTTTGTACGATGATTCCACCCTGGAAGGTCCGCTGACGGGTACACTGGGAGTGAGGGGATCTGGGGATTTCTTCCTGCGCATATCTACCACAAGGTCCTATGAGATAGGCATGGAAGAAGCCCGTTGGTGATGGAGGCGAATTATGTGTGGACGATTCACGCTCACGTCGAACCTGGACGACCTACAAGGAAGATTTCAGTTTGACGGCTTGGACAAAGAGTATCGTCCGAGCTATAACATCGCGCCTACCCAGCAAGTCCTGACCGTCACCAACGACGGACAACGGCAGGCGCGGTTGATGCGGTGGGGCTTGGTCCCGTTCTGGGCTAAGGATATTAAAATCGGCGCTAGGATGATTAACGCGGTGGGTGAGACCGTGGCGGCTAAACCGGCATTTAGATCCCTGATAAAGAAGCGCCGGTGCCTGATCCTGGCCAATGGGTTCTTTGAGTGGCGAAAGGAAGGGAAGGAGAAGATTCCCACCTATATCTTCCTCAAGTCCAAAGAACCATTTGCCTTGGCCGGTTTGTGGGATACGTGGAGGTCCCCGGAAGGGGAGGTTGTCCAGTCATGCACGATAGTGACTACCACGCCCAACGACTTCATCGCTCCCATCCACAACCGCATGCCTGTTGTTCTTTCCGGCGAAGCCGAGGCCTTATGGCTGGATCCGCTGACCGAAGACGCCGCGGTGGTTACTCCGTTGTTAGTCCCTTGCCCAGCCGAGGCGATGGACTCGTATATCGTTTCCCAATTGGTGAATTCGGCGAGGAATAACGTGCCGGATTGCATCTCTCCGGTGGGATAGGCTAGACCGACCCACGGCGAACCAACCCACCCAGCACCGTTGTACGGATCATTCGATCTGCTATGTCGCGTTGAGAAACCGGCATGGCGGGAGCCGATCAGCCTAAGCGGCGGCCACTTGGTGCCATCCGCCACCCCGCCTTTTGTTCAATTCGCCGCTGCCAGTATACGGAGGCGGGCTGAAGTAATAGACCACCCCGCAGCTTTGGCAAACCATTCCCGGGAACTCTCGGTCGTATCTGAGATGTCCCTGACACTTCCGGCAACACCGCACAGTCCTTCCTCCTTACTAGTCCAATTAGCGATAATTAATATTATGTAAGGAGATTCGATTCGGTTCTTTACCTCTGCCTTTAAGCTAGGCGGCAATGGACTTGCTCACGGAGCGCCACTCAGCCCAGCTACTTTCTAATTCGTGCCTGGGCCTCCGGTCAGATGAAAATACCGGGATTCGACAGCGATTCTATTCATGCCGTGCCGGCAGAGGTTAGAATATCTATGTAAGCCGAATCCTCCGGCGATCTATTTAGCCCATTGGTCAAGTTCTATCCCATACAGCCCCGGCGGGTGTAAGATCGGCTATTAACAAAAGGCTGTTTTTCCTGCCGGGGGTTACGCCACCGCTACGTAGTTCGGTTTGAAGATGCTTAGACCCCAACATTCGATCAGAAAGGGCGATACTGTTTGGACCGCATAGACGAGACGCTGGAAAGAGAGATTGAGGACCACCTTGGGAAGAATGTGGACTATCAGGTCCCCATCTCCGCCTATCCCACCGACTCGGGTGTCATCATCGTGAACTCTCCCGGCTCCGGCGAGTTTAAAGACGGGCGCCATGACCGTTGGATGAAGCTGGCCCGGCACCTGCAGGAGGGCGGGCTGGCCACGATGGTCACTTACAACGCGCCTCGCCCCGATTGGCAGGTGCAGCTACCATGGGAGCCTTATTCCCACAAAGGGGCCAGTTGGAATCAACTATTGGTGGAGAGCCTGGCCCACGTGGTGGAGTTTTCTCTAGAGCGGGCGTCCGAGCTTTGTGGGTCAACCTCCCCGGTGGTCTACCTGTCGGGTTTTTCCTCCGGCGGGTCGGCCGTCGGCGCGGTGGCTTTCCGCTACGAGGAAATAAAGCGGATCCTTCTGCTGTCCGCCTACGACAGCGTTGGAGACTATTTCTATGAAGGGATCACTCGATTCACTGGGGACATCTACATGGCTTTCGGAAGCCAAGACCAGATGGCCGGACTCCTGGCCTACGTGGTGCGTTGCGGACCGATGGCCGCCAACTCCTTGCGAGTGCGCGAGGTGCCGGACTGCGACCACCGTTTCAGCGGCGCCACCAACAGCAAAGTCTTGTCCAAGGCCTTCGCCTGGGCCTTCCAGGACGATGAGACGTTTCCCTCTCCTGAAGGCGGACTTCAGCTTTATGAGTGAGAGTGAGTTAACTGGGCGAACGTCAGGTATCTTACCCGGCACAGGTCAATAAGAAACGCCGCCCCGCCGCTCCGGGAAAGGCGGCTTTCAACGAAAGATCACCGGGATCAGACTAAATACTAATGGTGATCCGTCGACTTCTTGAACCGGGTCGTTACCTGGTTTAGGCGTAAAATAACCCACTCTCCATCGTCCAGGATCACCCCATACCCCATGCACACCTCGCCCGGTTCGTCAACCGTCGCTCCATAGGTATTGCTATCTATGGTTCCGGTCATCTTGGCGTAAATGCCGGACATGATTCTGACTTTTGTTCCGCGGATGAGACCTTCGGCCATCGGTGGAGTTCCTCGTTATCGACAACTATTCATAGGGTAACGGCGGCTGGGCTTTGCCAGTAGGGTGCCGACACTGGCTGTAAGATGGGATAAACTCCCAACCGTCGTGCGTTGGCTCAATACCCCATCAGCACTCCAGATCAGACGGTATGTTTATTCTGAGTTCAAACTGGGAAACCAAAATCGAATTCCGGTCCTGGTTGACCAAAACCAGTGGTAGAATTGTGCCAATGCCCGCTGGGATTGCCGCATGAACATCGACCGGCTGGAGAATCGGGAGCGGACTGCCAGGGCAAGTTAAACAAATCTAAGACGTCCGTATCTAAGCGGGCGAGGTAGGCAGATGCACGTAGGTATGTCCACGATGTTTCAAAATCCTGATCGGGAGAAGCCCGACTTCCAGGTCTACCGCGATGAGCTTCGCTTGGCCGATCTGGCCGAACCCTTGGGATATCAATCCATCTGGGGAGTCGAGCACCATTTCACCGATTACACCATGTGCCCCGACGTGATCCAGTTTCTGACCTACATGGCTGGGCGCACCAAGGATGCTCTGTTGGGGACCATGGTGGTTGTCTTGCCCTGGCACGACCCGGTCCGGGTTGCCGAGGAAGTGTCGATGCTAGACAACCTGAGCGAAGGCCGGGTGATCCTGGGCATCGGCCGGGGTCTGGCAAAGGTTGAGTTTGAGGGTTTTCGGTTGGACATGTCCCAGTCCCGGACTCGTTTCGCGGAATCGGCTGAAATGGTGTTGGAGGGACTGGAGAAGGGGTATTGCGAGTACGACGGCGAGATCGTTAAGCAGCCGCGCCGGGATATCCGTCCCGAACCGTTCAAGAGCTTCAAAGGCCGGACCTACGCCGCCGCGGTGTCCCCTGAGTCGGCTGAACTCATCGCCAAGCTGGGCGTTGGAGTCTTGATCATCCCCCAAAAGCCCTGGGATGAGGCCGCCAAGGAGTTAAACGCCTACCGGACCGCTTATCAATTTGCCAACAGTGAGGCAGCGCCACCGCCGGTGGTCGTGGGTTGGGTATTTTGCGATGAGGATGAGGAACGGGCCTACGAAATGGCCCGCCGCTACATCGGCGGCTACTGGAAGTCGGTGATGGACCATTATCAGTTCAAAGCCGATCTCCACCGTGACATCAAGGGATACGAGTATTACGGCAAGTTTTCCGAGAAGATCGCCGAGTACGGTGACGATAAAGTAACCGAGTTTTTCCTAAGCCTTCAGGTTTGGGGCACTCCGGACCAATGTTACGAAAAAATCGTGGCGATCCACGATTGGACGGGAAACGATACGTTCGTAGGGGTTTTTAGTTACGCCGGCATGCCATCGGAGGACGCCGAAGCTAACATGCGCCTGTTCTCCGAGAAGGTGATGTCCAGGCTCAAAGAATTTTAAACCGTGGGCAAGTCAACTGGCTCCGTTGGCCGCTATCCGATCGAGGTCTGTTTACGCCAAGAGCCCCATCCTCACCGTCCCAGTAGTTGTTCGATCAGGCTATCTACCTCACGCTTTAGGGCTTGCAGGTCCCCGTTATTTTCGATGATGTAATCAGCAAGGCCGCGCTTTTCTTCTTCATCCATCTGCGCCTTTATTCGCTGGCGTACCGCCTCTTCTTCGCTGCCGTCGCGAGAGCGCACACGGGCGATACGCTGCTCTTCGCTGGCAGTCACCAGAATCACTCCGCGCATCTCGGTATGGCGTTGCGTCTCGTACAGTAGAGCGGATTCATAAACGACGATCTGATTGCCGGCGTGTTCCAGTTGGCTGAAGAGTTCCCGGCTTCGGTCACGAACCCGCGGATGTAAGATTCCTTCAAGCTCGCGGCGCCGGTCCGGATCGTTGAATATCAGCGTTCCTAATTTTCGGCGATCGAGCTCTCCGTTACTGTCCAGCACATCGGGTCCAAAGGACCTGACAATCTCAGCCAGACCATCGCTCCCTTTAGACGCCACTTCACGTCCCACGTCGTCGGCCAAGACTACGGGAATCCCCGACTCCTGAAACATGTTGGCAACGGTCGATTTCCCGGCGCCGATTCCGCCGGTAAGGCCATATACGCTCATTTACAAACCGTCTACTTCAGATCGTTCAGATAAGTGCGCAGGGCATGAAGTCCGTTATTGTAGGCGCTTTGCAGAGCGGAGTTCAGGGGGTTACCCCTAAGTTCTGGGAGCTTAAGCGCCTTCAGCTGCCCTAAAGACTTTGGCAGCGCCGTCAATCGATTGTTGATGAGGTCAAGACTTTCCAAATTGGCAAGTTGTCCGATCGAGGCGGGTAGTATCCTCAACTGGTTGTTGCCAAGGTTAAGAGCGCCCAGTTCGGCGAGTTGGCCGATGCACTCCGGCAACTCGGTCAACAAATTGTCCCAGAGCAAAAGGGAATATAGATTGGACAACCGGACGATCGACTTGGGTATATCCTGTATCCGGTTATGATCGAGGAAAAGGGCCCGCAGATTGGCCAGTAGACTGATGGGATCGGGCCACATCGTCAGAGCGTTGCTTCTAAGATCCAGAACCTCTAGGAAGGCGAGATTGCCGATGGATTCAGGCAACGCGGACAGCCGGTTGTGCGAAAGGTTAAGTATCCGTAGATTCTCCAGACGGCCGATGGCCTCAGGCAGGCTAGTTAGGTCGTTATTGGCAAGGTTGAGACTCCGCAGCTTCGCAAATCTGCCAATCCCCTCAGGCAAATCCGATATGGCAGGCTGAGTCTGCGTCCGGCTAGACGACAGGTCGATATCCTCGACGTCATCATGAAGAGCATTTAAGACCCGCTCCAGATGGGTTTCGCTGGTCATGTTGTCCCCGATCGTATCAGCCTGTTGCCCGCCACCGGGTATATTACCACTATCGGACACTGCTACCACCGAACAGTTTGGCGATTCCGAGTCTGGGAACGCCCAAAAACTCGGTTGGCGCGATGGGGATTCGTGTCTCTGATACCGGTAACCCGGACCGTGTAGAAGTATCGAAACAGCGTGCTATACTCCCGCCGTACCAGGACTTTCAACAGGAGATATTCCCATGCCCCGATTGACGCCCATCACCAAACGAGAGCAAGTGAGCGGAGACGCTTTGATCGCGTTCGACGCCATCATCGAATCCAGAGGCAGTATCAACGGTCCCCAGTCGATGCAGATGTATGCGCCCGGAGTTACCCGATGGTCGACCGCTCTCGACGACGCGTTGCGCTTCGACGCTGTCCTATCGGATCACGACACTGAGCTGGCCATAATCACCGCCGCTCGAGAGATGGATTGCGAATACGTCTGGGCGTCCCACTCGGTGGCCGCGTTGAAAGCAGGCGTCAGGCAAGAAGCCATAGACATCGTCGCGAACGACAAAAGCCTAGACGGTCTCACCAAGGAAGAAGCGGTGATCGTCCGCTACGGACGGGAAGTGATGGGCGCCCACAAGCTATCTCAGGAAGCATTCGACGCGGCGTTGAGCCAATTCGGTGAAGCGACGACGATCGTCCTGGGCGCGCTTATGGGCTACTATCTGATGATCGGTTGCACCTTGATCGCCACCGATATGAGACCCGCCGAAGGAACTCCCGTTCTGCCTAAAAGCCGGTAACCGGCGGTCCCGTGCCATTCATGCAACCCAACGCCTAAACGATCAGGAGCCAGCCCATGCTTATCACTAGGGTCTACTCCGGTGAAGATGGAAAATCACATTTCGAAGATCTGGATATAACGGATCATCCGGACCTGGACTCGCTGACCAAGGTCACCAGCATCCGGTTCCGGATCGGTGAGCCGGGCAATTTCAGCGATTGGCACCAGGAGTCCCGACGCAATTACATCATCACCCTTTCCGGAGAGGGAGAGCTGGGCCTGGGTGACGGCACCTCGCGCCGGTTTGGCCCCGGCCAGGTAATGTTGGTTGAGGACTTAACCGGACAGGGTCACACTACCCGGGTGACTAGTACGGAACCCAGGATCACCATAGCCATTCCATTGGAGAATCAAACCCCAGGTTCCTGATCGCCGCCGCTACTTGGCAGCGGTGAAGCGGCCCAAATGAAGGCTTCACCAAAGCAGGCGGCCTAGATCGAAGGAATAAGGGCCGGCTCAGGTTGTACGATCGCCGAGAAAGGCGTTGGTACATCCATGGCGCTGGCTCCTAGACTACTTTCCGGTCTGCATGTCCCTGAACCCCGGCCACATCGCTGACCCCTCCCACCCATCGTCGTTTGGCGCCACTCAGATAGGATCTTATTTCAACGGCCCGCCCCGTAGTTGGGGTTTATCGTCGCAATGAATGCTGGCTTACCCAGGCCAATGGCCCAAATGGGCCGGCTTCACGGTCCAAACAGCCGCTTAGATCTGGCACCTCAAGCACTCCCGAATCAGCCAATGACTGGACATAATGGCGATGCCAGTTATTGGAGTGTAAGAAATGGGGGGTGGGGGCGTGCTGGAGTTAGAAGAGAAGGTCGAGGAACTGGAGAGTGTGCTGGCTCAACTCAAAGTAGATATCAAGGAATTCCTCGTAGACTTGAAGGAATTGTCCTTGCGAGGTCAAAACCCCATGATGCTAAAGCCCCCAAGGGAGAGCGTCGTCAGATTCAATTCGTAGTCAGAAATTCGGTGAGGCCAGAGACCGCTGCCGCACAGGTTTAGCACCGATCTAAGTATATCTACGATAAGTACATCTACGAATTTACAGATCTCACTGGTTGGTCCATGGTGGATTCAGCGGCAGGAGTATCGGGTCGGGTGGTGGTGCTCAGGAGTACCAAATGTCCCGAGTAAACGAATTGTATTATATCCCAGCAAAAATCCTCGCCGACCAGCGTGGCATAACCGGCCTTGAAACGGCCATAGTTCTTATCGCCTTCGTAGTCGTCGCTTCGGTATTCGCATTTGCTGTTCTCAATACTGGGCTTTTGAGCTCGGAAAAGAGCAAAGAGGCAGCGCTCGGGGGCCTGGAAGAAACGTCCGCGACTTTGAGTATCCGTGGAAATGTGATTGCCGCGGCCAATTCTGGAAAAACAGCCATCGACACTCTGAAGTTCAACTTGACGCCGGCGTCCACCTCATCCGAGTCTGTCGACCTGTCCACCACCGGCACCGTTGTCACCTATCTCGACGAGAACCAGGGTATCAACTGCCAAAACCCCCAGGCCTTCGACAGCGTTCCTGATACCGCCGAGTGTTCCTGGTCCGCTGCTTGGCTGATTGGGTCCGGAGACATCGTCGATACCGGTGAGCAAGTGGAAATGATTGTCATCCTCACCAACCTGACACCTCTCTTGACCGAGAAAAAAAGAGTTCTCCGTCCAAGTTAAGCCCAGCAAAGGTGCGATTGTCATCGTAAACAAGACGCTTCCGGGCGAGTTGAAGGGCATCACAGCTCTCAGGTAGGCCTGGATGGGCCGTCCTTTCCCGTTTTCAGGTCGGCGTTATGGCCATTGATCCGTCGATCCCTTGTTTGGTTCCCCTATCTTTAACCTCAGAATCGTGATTGGGTCCGGCTGCTTCGTGTCCCCGGCCATCTGTCCCAAGACTCGTGCGGGCGGAAGCCTTGTCCGCCACCGCCAACGCCGAGACGTGTGCTACACGATGGGGTAACCGGCGGTGTAGAATCGTTAGCAACAAAAGCATCTGGTTTTGGACTGGGCGGCTCACCAACCGGCCAAACCAAATACCGCTGGGCTGAATTCGGCCCGAGCCGTCTTTACTAAGATTAGACGGGTCTCAAATTTCAAGCACACTTTAGGGAGGAACCTGATGGCGCGCACGCCCAACGTAACCCGAGACCAAGTACCCGAGAAGTACCGTGAAGCCTTTGACCATGAGGTAGCCCTTGCCGGAGGAGCTATCGAAGGCGGTCCGGGCTCGGTGATGATTAACAGCCCAGAGATGCGTAAACGGGCCAACCACTTGGTCTACTACTTCAGGCAGGAATCGGAACTGCCGCAGAAGATTCAAGAGATGGCGATGATCTTGACCGCACGGGACAAGGACTGCCAATACATCTGGTTCGCCCACGCCGCCAGGGCTCGTGAACAGGGGATCAGCAACGAGTTCGTAGACGCCCTGCGGGACAAGAAACCCTTGCCCAAGCTGCCCAATGACGAGCAGGTAGTTGTGGATTACGCCACTGAACTCTTCAACACGAACCGGGTCAGCCAAGGGACCTTCCAAGCCGCTCTGGACCACTTCGGAGCCCAGCTTCTGACCGAGTTGACCACAATGATGGGGTATTACTCTCTCCTCGCGTTGAACGTTAACGCCTTCGAGGTCGGCGTTCCAACTGGAGGCGAGCAGCCGTTGGTGGTTTAGCGCCAATATCTATCAGTCCCTAGTCACTCGGGCTGCGACGTGGCCGGCCGATATTCACTCTGTGTGAAGTCCCAGGTGAACCACCTGACGGTCCACGTCATCCCTCCCGAAACCCTTAGAGTATTCTATTAATCACAGACCACGTCTTGGCCCTTTTTGCGGCCGGGAACGGTAGATTCATTCGGCTAGCGAAACCCGGAGGTAACCAACATGAAGATCGGCATGTCGCTGACGTCTAGCTATCCTCTTAGCGTGGATAGTAGGACTATCATGGAAAATCTCGTCGAGGAGGTAAAGCTGATGGCCCAGCTGGGATTTGATTCCTTCTCCTTGGGAGACCACCACTTAACCCCCAATCATTAAGTGCAAGTCCTGCCGGCTATATCCAGGCTTTCGGCCGTTAGCGGCGACATGCGATTGTTGCCCCTGCTCTTGCTACCCTTCTATAATCCCATATTGCTGGCGGAACAGTTGGCCACTCTGGACGTGATCAGCGGCGGCAGGACCACCGCGATCAACGCGCTGGGATACGACGCCGCGGCCTTCACCGCCTTTGGTACGACAATGAGGACCCGGGTTTCCCGCTTCGTCGAGACATTTGAAATCATGCGGCTGCTGTGGGAGCGGGACAACGTTACCTATAAAGGTCGTCACTACTCCTTCGATGCGCCAATCTCGCTGAATCCCAAGCCCGTGTCCCAACCTCCACCCATGTGGGTCGCCGGAGGGGCCGAGCCCGCCATCAAGCGGGCGGCTAAGATGGGCGATGGGTAGGTCATCGCGCCGGGCTGGACGCCGGACCCGGTCAAAAGGGGGATCCAGTTCTACCGGGATTCTTTGGCGGAATGCGGGCGCGATGAACGGGATATGGAGATCGTGCTCAGACGCGACGCCCATCTGGCTCCCACGTCGGACACTGGACACCGGGAAGCACAGACATTTTTCGAGAACGGCTACCGGGGGTTCGGGGCCGCGGAGATTGAGCAGTCTTTGATCAAGGGCGGTCCCGGCGAGTGCATCGAATATCTGGAGGATATGGAGCAGGCCGGAGTCATCCACGTATTGTTCTGGTGCGCCTTAGACGAACGAGAGCTGGCCTTGCAGACCATTCGGGTATTGGGGGGAACACGTCATACCCCATTTCAAGCGGTGACGTAAGACAGCCATTGCCTCGCCATCGGGTAGGACGAATCCCGTTAGCCAAGATCGAATCCCTTCGGCGTTCCCAACCTCGCACCCTGGGTGGCAACGTCTAAAGTAGTCTTTCTCCGGGCATGTTTACCCAGGAACTCATCTCATGGGCGGGCGTGGTGGCTTCTGCCGGGCAGACATGGGATTCTGTAAGCTGCCCTATCGAGGTGACGCCCATCAATCCCATGGCGACGCGCATCTCTTCTTCAAGGATCTCCAGGACCCTAACGACTCCATCCGTGCCGTCCGCAGCCAATCCCCATCCTTGCAATTTGCCTATAGCCACGGCTTTGGCTCCCATCGCAAGCGCTTTAAGGACGTCGCTGCCTCGTAAGATGCCGCCGTCCAGAACGATCGCAGCCTTGTCTCCGACTACCTCGGTTATCTCAGAGAGCATATCCATGGTTGCGATTCCGTGGTCTAACTGGCGTCCACCGTGGTTCGACACCCAGATGACATCAACACCATGTTCCACGGCTAACTTTGCGTCCTCGGCGGTTGCGATGCCTTTTAACATGAAAGGTTGCTTGGCGTATTCCTTCATGCGGGTGATGCCGTCCCAGGTGACGGTAGCTTGCCACTCCCGATTCTGAGGGTTGCGAGTAGAATCTATCGACCATCGGCTTATCATGGGCCGCTCCCTCCGGCTGTAAACGGCCGAATCGACGGTGATACAGAAACCCTGATAGCCGGCTTGTTTCTCCCGGTCGATCATATCCTTGATCCATTCCCAATCCCCTCGGATGTACAGTTGGTATATCTTGGGGCTTTCGGTTGCGGCGGCGGTCTCTTCCAGGGTTGGCATGGTTGCGGAGCTTACGACATGTAATGTTCCGAAGTCGCCGGCGGCCCTGGCGACGGCGACTCCACCTTCAGGGTCGAAATTTTGCAACCCGCCTATAGGCGCTAGCATGACCGGGATCCGCAGGTTATGGCCGAGGAATGTAGTCGAACAGTCGATGCTAGAAACGTCTGCCAGGACTCGGGGCCGGAAAGCCAGGCGGTCAAAAGCCAACCGGTTGCGCCGCATGGTGGTTTCGGACTCCGATGCGCCGGCCAGATAGTCCCATGGACCCTGGGCAAGACGGCGCCGCGCGGACTGCACGATCTCCTCGTTGGTAACAAAGTCAGAACTCAAGCTAAGTCTCCTTAACCGCGAAATGGTTGATATACAAAATCCGTGGAGATTTATCGCAGGGGCTAGTATAAAGGTTGAGGCTTCCAGGAAAAAGTACGCAGCCGTTCCTCACGGGCAGTGTAGCCACAAAAGGTGTAGAATCAGGGCCGCCGATAGGTTCTGTCTTGGGATAGCGGCTCCACTTATTTCCCTTGAGAATTAGATCCCAAGGTCGAACCACGATGTAGATCTGAGGAGGTTCTTCCATGGCCAGGCTTTCCCCAGCCACCAGAGACTCAGTTCCCGAAGCGCAAAGGGACGCATTCGACGAGATTGTAGGGTCAGGCTCGCCCCCAGCCAATGGGCCCGGCTCCATAACGATCCACGTGCCGGAAGCCGCCAAAAGGGCTTCGGCTCTGAACCAATACCTGAGGGAAGAATCGTCCCTGCCCAAGAAGATTCAAGAGTTGGCTATGCTGGTCACCGCCCGCGAGATGGACTGCCAGTACGTTTGGAACGCCCATGCCGCCTCCGCTAAAGCCGCCGGCGTGGCCCCGGAGATAGTCGAGGCTCTGAGAGAAGGTGGCGAAATGCCTGCCTTGGCGCCTGATGAGCAGGCAGTGATTAATTACGGGCAGGAGTTTTACCGGAGCCATACCGTCAGCAGCGGTGGATTTCAGGCTGCGTTGGAACAGTTGGGCAAGCAGGGTTTGGTTGAGCTAACCATGCTTATGGGCAACTACGCGCTGTTGGCATTTCTAGTCAATGCTTTTGACTCTGGGCTGCCTCCCCAACGGACTGAGCCTATTCTCCCTGTTTAGTAACAGCGCCCGCGGTTATTTAGAAAGGCCAACCAACGTCGTCAGAGGCGATTTCAGGCCATTTAGAGGAGTGGGCGGCCTTCTGGCCGCCTTGTTCTACTCGGCGGGTTTAAACAAGGCGGGAATGAGGCGAAGTGGATTAGTCGGGGTTGGAGCCTACCGGTCAAGAAATCTCACCTTCCCGAGATCCAAGGCCATCCGAGGCACACCGTCTCGCACGGATTTATGGAACGCCATTAGTTCGACGGACTCGCCGACCATCAAGTCCTCTTGAAATTCGCTGTCGTCTGCCCAACTGACAAGGATTTCTCGATGGGGTTCGACGCGGATCGGCGCCCAGTGGGTAGTTTCGTTCGGGAAATTATACTTCGTCGCCAAATCTCCCATTAGTTCCTGCGTCGTGATGTCTTTGGTCTCTATTACCTCACCAGCGAAATATAGCCATTTGAGTTCGTAGTCGCGGCTGTCGTTGACAACAGCGTAGTGACGGGCCTCTAACGCGAAAGCCTCCTTGAATTCGTCAAAGGAATACTCCCTGTTTGCTTTCATGACGATCGGGATTGATACAGCTCCCCGGTCTCGATAGGCGACCCCGTCCACTTCTGGACCCGCCGACGCAGCCGCTTCCACCAGTTGCAGGATCTCCTTTTCGTCCGCCAGGGTTGATACAGCCACTCGGGCTTGGTGGGCGATTTCGTGCACCTCTGGGCTCACGGACGCCGCCGCGTCCGTCAGTCTTGGAAACACCGTGGTGTTCCAATCTTCACTTGGTCCGATCACGACAATCAGGAAAATAGTTAGCCCGACTAAACCAGCCACCCCGATGCCGGCCCACTTGATAAACGACGTTATCGGGGCTTGGGGAGCGGCCGGTACAAGCTCTAATAGCGATTCCAGGGGTTTTTCCAAGGTGGGCTCCGGCTCCCGGGGCGGCTCCGAAGAATCAGAAACCGGCCGCCTCTGTCCGCACCTGAAGCATATCAGGGAGTCGTCTCCCACTTGCAAGCCACATTTGGAGCAATCGGCCATCGGGATTCACGTACCTCTGATGTGCGCTACCTTGCCACCCGGTGTTGGATCAGAAATGATGATTCTTAGCGATCTCACAGATGTCTAACAACCCTTCTCGGTCAACAATCGGATAGCCGTGCTCCTCCGCGCTGATACGGAGCTGTGTTCTGGTTTCTCCGCGCACGAAGATACCGGAATCGACTAGCAAAAATGGCATTGCCAAGGAAACGGCCGCTTCCAAGTCGTGTGTAGAATCGCCGATGTATAGGAAACCATTAATTTGTCCGCCAAATAGCTCAACGGTCTTGGTCAAAACTTCGGGATCAGGCTTTACCCGCACTACGTCATCAGCGGTCAAGATGTGGTCGAAAAATCCATCGATACCATGGTGATTGGTAACCTTGTCTACGACATCCCGGGCGGCCATCGTGGCCAAGGCAAGCCTGAATCCGTTGTCCTTCAATTCTTGCAGCATTTTCTTGGCGTTGGGCAACAAGACCACTCGATCGGTAAAGCTTACCTGAAGGCTAACTTTCAAATCAGTCGCCTCGTCAATCACACGGTCAGCCTCAGACGGATCCAGGTCTCTATCCAAAAAATATTGCATGATCTTCCGGGATCCGCCGCCGAATTGCTCCCTTACTTCAGTGTCGCTGGCAGACACCCCAAATCGGGACAACGCTTCGACTGTTGCCCCCAGAGCGGCTGGTTCGCTGTTGATCAGCGTTCCATCCAGATCGAAGATTACGGTGTTAATGTTTTTGCCCATTGCCCTCCCACTTTGATCGCTGGACGCTGGTCCCGGCGCTCCGGAAAATCTTTTAAAGTCATCCGCCGGCCGCGCCGCCGAATCCTTAGGTCCATGGCGCGCATTTTACTACGTCGGCGAGGTGACCGCCCAAAGGCTTGGTGAGATTCTTAAATCCGCGAGACCGCCGGATCAAGAATCGTCAGCAAAGCTGGTTCAGCTATAATTGACGTGCGAGACCGAGTCGATGCCGCGCGGTTTCCCATCTCACATGACATCGCTGTCCGCGGGTTCTATATATGAGTGCCTCCACTTGCCTACCAACAACGACCTGGTTTCTTTACTCGGAAGAGGACGTGCCTTTGGGGCGCATATACCGGAGCGGCGTACCCCAGGTTGACGTACAGATCGATGAAGGTCCGGGTTTCGCCACCGCTGTGGTGGTGAGTTTCACCGAGCTACGGGCTACCTGCGCCACCCGGCGTTTCAAGGTGGTTGTGCGGGTCTTAAGCTGAGCTTGGTGGTGGCGCTGCCATGTGGAACCAAAGAGCTAATCCAAAAATAGTTATCGCAAGACGGTATGCCATCGGGAGGGGTTGGGTCATGATTTTGGCGGCGCCTTTGCTAATATTAATCGCGGTGTTCAATATTGTATCCGGGGACACGGACGCCGCTGTCTTGATCGTCGTTGTTCCGCTTGCCCTTGCGGCCGGAATCTGGATGGCCGGCTTGAGCGTCAAGATAAGATTCAATCCCGATTCCATGACGGTGAACCAAGGGCACATCCCGCTATTCTTGTGGTGGCTAAGAGAAAGGACTGTCTCAACTGTTCATCGTGCTTGGGGGTATAGCTGTCTGGTAGCTAGCAAGGGCGGAAGGAAGAGGCAGACCGGCGTCAGAACGAGTTATGACCCTTCGCCCCCACAACACCAGAAGGCATCAGATGGGTGTATTGGCACTCACAGGTTTCCTAGTCGTGTTGCTGGCCTGTAACACCGGTACGACAGAGCTAGACGGAGATTGCGATGCATCCTATCCCCATTTCTGCATCCCTTCCCCGCCGCCGCTCTTGGGCTGCGAGGACATTAAACAAAAGCGATTTATCGTGGTTCCTCCTGACCCGCACGGATTTGACGGTGACATGGACGGCATCGGGTGCGAAGGCCGAGGGGAAGGAACAGAGGGAAAGATCGGCATCCAGGCAGGAGTGTAAGACGGTTTGCCGTTGGGACGATACCGGCGACGCCGAATACTTGTTGAGAGAGATCCAACGATGGAGCGCGCCGGAAGAGCAAAGTAGCGAACCATAGCGATGTTGTTGCCGTTAGTTACCACGTGGCGCTCAGTGGCGAGCCTGGTGTTACGGCGTGGTGACTAGGGGTCCAGCACGACCCGCTGTCCTGATCCCATGGACTCGTAGGCCTTCAGGGTTATCTCCAAGTCCTCCATGCCAACCGATCCGGTGATCTCAGGGTCCCGCCCTTGCCGAATGCTGTCCCGAAATTCTTGCACCATCGGTATTATTCCGCGGCGGTCTCCGGGAGCCTCCAGTGTCCGTTCCTCTAAACCGTCGTCGATGGTTACGTGCGTCCCCGCCAAGTCGAACGAGATCCGCGCCTTGGTACCCGACACGGAAACCCACTTCGGTTCGCGGCCGTGGACCTTGGCCCATGAATGGTTGATCAGGCCTACTGCCCCGCTTTTTGAATGGGTAACGATGACAACGCCGTCCTCTCCTTCCGAATCGTCTAAGACCTGAGGCAGGGCCGTGGCGTATACGTCACGCGGGCGGCCCGCCAGGTAGAGGAGAATGTCGATCTTATGGATGCCGCCGTCGATGAGTACACCGCCGCCGTTCAACTCCCGGCTGGCGCGCCATTGGCTGGGCCGGAGATCGGCCTCCTCCTGTAGCTGGATCAGCCGGAGGACGCCCAATGTTCCGCCGTCGATGAGTTGCTTCGCCAGGCGCACCACCGCCATGAACCGGTAATTCTCGGCCACCATCAATGTGACGCCGGCCTGGTTGGCAGTCTGGACGATCAACCGGGCCTCCTCCATCGTGCGGGCGATGGGCTTTTCCACCAAGATGTGCTTTCCGGCGGCGGCGGCCAGGGCCACGTGCTCCCCATGGAGGTGGTGGGGCGTGCACAGATACATGGCTTCCACATCGGAGTCAGCGGCCGCGGCCTCGTAGGAGCCGAAGGAGGCTTTACCGTTGAAAGCAGCCGCGTATTCCGCCGCCCGTTGGGCGTCCCTGCTGGCGAAGGAGAGGTCGACCTCGCCGGCTATCGCTTGCATTGCCCCAGCGAATATCCGGGCAAAATGCCCGCAACCTACGACGCAGAGTTTCAAGCTCATCCTACGACGGACCTCGGTGGACCCGCCTGGCATGCATTCCGGCTTCTAATCATGGTCCGTTGCCAGAGGCGCGGTTTGGGTTCGGACTCTCCTCGTCAGCCGAGCGGAGAGCACGCCCGCTAACAATCCGAACAAGTGCGCCTCCCACGAGACAAAGCCTGTTGTGGGAATCACGCCGAACACCAGGCTTCCATACACAACGATGACGGCGATGGCGGCAAAGATGGAGATGGGCCTCCGATCGAACCAGCCATTCGCCACCAAGTAGCCGAAGTATCCGAAGACCAAGCCACTGGCTCCAACGTGTATTGCCGGTCGCCCAAGCAGCCAAACCCCCGCCCCGCCAACCACGATGATAAACAGAGAAAGACCCACCAGTTTTTGGCCGCCCCTTAGTCCCACAAGTCCACCAAGCACCAGAAAAGGGATGGTGTTGGACAGAACATGGTTGAAGCTGCCGTGCAGGAAAGGGCTTAACGGGATCCCTATTAACCCTGAAGTCGTGCGTGGCAAGATGCCCCATACGCTCAGCCGGTGACCGATGAATCCGTTAATGATCTCAACAACCCACATCACCGCCAGAGAGCCAATTATCCAAATTATGCTTAATTTCATGTGAATCTGCTAGAGGTAGGTCTAACGATGGATACGGCGATCGGATGGTATCGCCAACGCCCATTTTACTACGCCTAGGCTTAATGGCGTTGACAGCGTTCCGGGGCGTCGATACCATCTCAATCAGGACGCTCCGGATGAAAAACGAAGAGGTGGCGCCATGACCGCAGTGCTAGACCACACGATTGTTCCGGTGAAAGATCAGGACGAGTCGGTTGAGTTCTATACTCGGGTGCTCGGATTCCAATACGATGGCCGGGCCGGCATGGACGACCGGTTCGCCGTTATCCGTCTGAACGACTCTTTTACTCTGGACCTGCAACGCTTCGACGTTATCCCCGACCCCGGCATCCATTACGCCTTCGCCATGGAGCGCGACCAGTTTGACCGATCCTTCCAGGCCATCAAAGATTCGGGCATACCCTTTGGCGATGGCCCCAGGGACAAGACCAATATGCGTGGTCCCGGCATCAGCACTGGGGCAAAAGGCGAGACCCTATCGGTCTACTTCTCCGACCCCAGCGGTCATCGCCTGGAAATCATCACCTACGCCTAAGCCCCGGCGGTTGTCAGCGTAGGAGAAGCCGCCGGATAATCGCCGGTCCTGGCCGTTGGCTACGTTCTCCGGCGCGGCTCTTTGCTAACCCAGGGCCGCGACGACCTCATCCAGATCGGAGATGGTGGCAAGGAAGGGAAGCGCGACCGTCAGGGCGGCGTCGTGGGCTTCTTGGGACACCGAGGCGCAGCAATCCCCTACGATTACTACATCGTAGCCACGGTCCGTCGCCTCCCGAGCGGTGCCTTCCACCACGAAGTTGGTGGCGACGCCCGACAGTAGCAATGTGCCAATGCGTGCGGTGGCAAGTATCGGCGCCAGGTCGGACCCGTAAAACGCGCTGACGCCACGCTTGGTCACTACTGCTTCTCCGTCCCGTGGGGCGACGGCTTCGTGTATCTCAGCGCCCCACGTGCCCTCGACAAGTGCGCTTGCCCCGACGAGCGCGCCAAAGAGGCCGCCATTAGCGGGGCGTTCCGGGTAGCCTGAGCGAAACTTCACCGAGATGTAGATCACTTTCACGCCCGAACGCCGGGTTGCGTCCAGTAACTTGGCCGTTTTGCCGAACACGTCATTCTGCTTGACCATCGCGGCAAAGCCAAAGTCCTTGAACGCCCCGTCTTCGTGGACGACATCGTTTTCAAAGTCCATCACCAAAAGCGCCGTGTGCGCCCTGTCAATCGTGAGAGCCATTCCTAAACCCCCTGGTCAGAGTGATACTTAGTTTCGCTGATCATGACTCCGAGTCCCTTTGGTGTTAATCACCTTTGACGACCCTATCTTGTCACCAGATATTAGTTTATGTCCGGACTTCACACAACACGCCAGAGGCGTCGTTGACGGCGCATTATTCCGGGCCGACAGCTTCCAACAACGTGTGAGCTAGTAACCGCGCCTCGGTGGGTGTGATGAAGCTCAACACCGGCCAGGATTCCTGGTCTTGCAGAACCAGGCAGATGGAATCTGCCCGGCCATCGACCTCGACAAATTGACCGCCTTCGTCGTGCTCCCCTATGTGGGCCAGGACCGTCCACTCGCTGTCATCCGGAGGATTGCAAACCCCTTGGTCACTTAGTAAGTAGTTGCTTGTATACAGATTGTGTTTTGTGTAACTCAGAACATTACCTCTGGTACGGATTACTTCCGATCCGCCGGGCGCACCCGGTTTGGCCCCGCGATCCCGTTCAACTCCACTGCTTGGCTAGCCGCTCAGTTCGGTTGTCAGCACCCACATGGGCCGTTTGCCTACTGGATAGATCTCTGAAGGCGTCAGCTCTCCCGTGGCTTGGTCGATCACGTATGAGGTGAGGTTGCCCGTCTCCAGCCCGGCAGCGTAAACGAACTTGCCCTGGGGGTCCAGGTTGAACGCGCGAGGAACCGCCTGGGTGGCGACGTGGCCGGCGGCCGATAGGGTTCCGCTGGAAGGGTCCACGGAAAACCCGGCGATACTATTGTGGCCACGATTGGGAGCGTACAGAAAATTGCCGTTGGGTGTTATCTGAATCTGAGAGCAGGAGTTGCTGTCGGAGTAACCCTCGGGCAGCGTGGAGATGGTTTGGAACGCCTGCAGTGTTCCCGCACCGGTATCCAGACGATAAGCGGTGACGCTGCAACCTTGCTCGTCGGTGAAGTAAAGGATGTCCAATGATGGATGGAAGCAGAAGTGGCGGGGCCCCAGGTGCTCGGTTGGCTCCACTCGGGCTGGAGAGTTGGGCGTGAGGCGGCCGGTGTTTTCGTCGAATTTAAATTGGTAGATCTGGTTGGGCCCTCGGTTGGCTATGTGGGGCACGAAGGCAAACCGGTTGGACGGGTCGGTTTGTATCGAATGGGCCCCGGACGCGGTCATCAGCCATTCCACGGCGGGAGTGACCGCGGCCCCGTTCTCGATGCGGTGCACCGCGGCCGTCCGCTGGTAGTAGTAAGCGGAAAGTACGTACCTGCCTTTCCGGTCGGTGGCCAGGGCTACCGGCTCGCCTTGCAGTGACGCTGAACCGATCTGGGTGATTCCACCGTTGGCTTGGTCAATACTAAAGCTGGCGATGTCCAAAGCGCCCCGCCGCCCCACGTAGAGAAAATCTCGATCGGGGGATATCGCCAAGGCGGCCGGACCCCCAGGAACCGCCGCCTCCCCGGATTGAGTCAGCTTGCCGGTGCCGGCGTCGATCGTAAAAACCAGAATTTTGTCGTCGTCTTGCAAGGAAACGAAAGCGAAATAAGTCATCCTTTGGACTCCTGCGAATAGACTATTGTCACGTTATGGAGCGGGTCTAATTAGGACCTGCCAGTTGTGCGGGAGGTCACTTCATCCATTCGGCCACCCGCTCGGCGATCATTATGGCGGTGGCGTTGGTATTGGCACGGACGACGTTGGGCATTACCGAGGTGTCGACAACGCGAAGCCCCTGAAGGCCGTGCACCCGGCAATACTGATCCACCACCGCCGTTTCGTCGGATGACGGTCCCATCTTGCAGGTCCCCGCCAAATGTTGGGAAGTGGACACGTTGCGCTTGAGCCAAGCGTCTAAGGTCTCGTCGGTGGCCAAGTCCTCATCGGTGGGCGCGATCCGCCGCTTGACGATCTTCTTGTAGTCTTCGTGGTTTTGAAAGCGGACGCACAGCCGGACCGCCTCCCTCAGCCTCTGGAGGTCGAAGGGGTCTTCCAGGTAATGGTAGGAGAGATTCGGTTGATCATTAGGGTCCGTGGAAGCCAGAGTCACTTCTCCAGACCCGTTTGCCAACTCCAGGACGCAAGTGAACCGGATACCTTCAGATTCCAACGGGTCTCCCGCGATGGGAGAGGAAAAGGAGGACGCCATCAGTTGCATGTCATTGCGTAAGGTGGAACCCTCGGCGGTATAGCGCAGGGCTGTTTGGGACCTGGGCGCTTTGGGGTCCATGGGGAAATCGTCGTGGACTTCCAGGGGTATCCTGACGTTGGGATGGTCCCTCAGGTTCTGGCCGACGCCAGGGGAATCATGGACCACCGGTATCCCCAGGCTGCGAAGATGGTCTTGCGGACCGATGCCGGACAGCATCAGCAACTGGGGAGAAGCGATGGCTCCGGCGCTGAGGATGACCTCATCTCCTTCCAGGGTGAAGACCTCCCCACCGCTTTCCACTTCTACGCCGGTGGTCTTGGTCCCATCGAACAGCACCCTTCGAACCGTCACGTTGGCCCTGATGGTCAGATTGAGGCGGTGGCGTTGCGGATTGAGGTAGCTTAAAGCGGTGCTCATGCGAACGCCTTCAGGGTTGTTCATGGGCAGGGGGCCGATCCCCCCGGAATCCGGGTTATTCATGTCCGGGTCGTGAGAATAGCCCGCTTCCAAGCAGGCTTCGTGAAAGGCGTTCTGAACCGGCAGCCAATCTTCACGTTTGTGGCGCCGCACGGGGATCGGGCCGTCGAATCCATGGAAGTCGTCTTTGATGTCGGTGTCGGTTTCCAGCTTCCGGAAGTAGGGTAATATTTTGATGAATTCCCACTCGTCGTTGCCCAGCGAGGCCCAGCCGTCGTAGTCTTCGGGGATTCCCCGCAGCAAGACCTGGCCGTTTATGGAGCTGGTGCCGCCCACCACCTTGCCCCGGGGGACGGGCATCGTAGCCGGCTGTTCGGCATTTGGATTACCGGTGAAGGACCAGTTGTGGGGCGCGTCTATCGCCGAGGCCGTCTGGTCGTAACCGAATTTTAGGTCGTCGGGCAAGCTCTCGAAGTCGGGGTAATCCGGACCCGCCTCCAGCAGCAGGACCGACCGGTTCGGAATCTCGGATAGTCTGGTGGCCATCACACAGCCCGCCGACCCGGCCCCGATCACGATAAAGTCATATTTCATTGCTGCTCCTTTGGTATATCAGGCTTGTCTGCCGCTATCTCTATAGATGGGCAGCGAAGAACTCCAATGTCCTGGGCCAAGCGATATCGGAAGCCTCTTTTTGGTACCGGTCTCGGTTGTAGTCCATAAATGCGTGGTCGGCCCCCGGGTAGCTGTAAAACTGGTGTGGTATGCCCAGACGGGTCAGCTCCTCGTCGTACCTGGCTTGGTCTTCCGGGGAGGGATTCGTGTCCACGGCGCCAAAGTGGAAAAGCACGGGGCACTTCATGCCACTGGTCCGGTCGAAGGGGCTTTGGTCTGAATCTCCCACCGGAACCCTGATGTTGCCGCCGAAAAACGGAACCGCCGCCTTGAAATGGGGATTGGTGGCGGCGGCCAGCCAGGTAGTCCGGCCGCCTTGGCAAAAGCCGGTGACTCCCAGCCGTTCGCCGTCGACGAAGGGACGGCTTCTCAAAAACTCCACCGTCGCGTTTATATCAGCGACAATTTCGGGATCGTTTAGGTGCTGGCCTGCACTAGAGCCATCGGCCAGCATTTCCTCGGTGACCCGATGATACAGCTCCGGCGCGCAAGCTACGTATCCTTCCTTGGCCAGTTTGTTGACGAAGTCTTGGATAAACTCGTTCACTCCCGGTCCGTGCTGGCTGACCAGTACTGCCGGAAAGGGCCCCGAACCCTCGGGGACACTTAGGTACATCCGCATGTCAGATCCGTCTACTTTGATAGTTTCCCAGGATGCCGCCATCGGTCCCTCCCTAAAAACTCAATATTGCTCAACAGGATCCAAGGAGATTATATCCGAATGCGACGTCGCCCACGTCTCCGGTTAAATTGGGAATTCGTGAAAGAGGATTCGTGGGTGTTGATTCCCCGTAGCGGACACGTCAGAATCATACTGGCGCTATAGCCCTGCAACTTTTGCGGTAACTTTTCCAGTAGTAGATACGTGAGCCAACCGGGCGAGTCTTTAAGCGGTGAGCGGTATGCAATTATTATTCGAAGCCAAGGGAACCATACTGAAAGTGATTAGTGCCTTCCTCATCGTGCTCTATATAGCGGTGACAGGCATCCATATGTCCAATGAATTGCCGATCCACCGGGCGTTGTGGGGAGTGACCATGGACGTGCGTATGGTGCTCAATTGCCCAACAGATACACGGCAGATCTGGGAGGTGATTAATCGAAGTGAAGAAGGAGACGATATCCTGAAGGATGGCGGGCACTGGGGAGTGTATTACTCCAAATCCTGCAAATAGCCGTGCGAGACAGAGGTTGGTTCCACCACCGGAGCTGCATCACAGTTCGTTCGGTTAGATCGCTTGATCGACAAGCGCTCTTCCAGATTTACTAACGATTACTGGGGAGGCAATGAGACCCGGGGGTTGATCGTTAAATCATGGAGAACCGTGCTCACCCCACGGCGGGCCCATTCCAACCCCGGAGCGACTAGCAGGAAAGGCGTCAAGGTAAGCATGGGGACGATAACGAATCCAAGAGCGAACCAACGATTCCAGTTCAACATCACAACCACCACACATCGAATAAAAGAAACAATAGGGCCTTATGTTAACGCCGACCACACTTTCCTGCCACGGTAGCGGCAACCGGGATTTCGCGACTTTTAAATGCCTAGCGGCGACGCCAGTATTTGGGAAGCAACGTTTTCATGATTGACCTTAGTCTGATATATAGGAGTGTAAATGCTATTTCTCGTGATCAGCACCCCCGCGCCGACGCGTCCGTCTGATGTTCGGGATCAACGAAAGAAATACTGGCCGTGGATCCAAGACAAACTAGACAATGGCCTCGCCCGTTCGGTGTACCCGCGCACCGGCCGTGGCGCGGTCGTGGTATTCGACGTAGATTCTCACGAAACGCTACACCGGCTCCTTAATGAGTGGGCGGATCTCATTCCAGCGGAGTTTGAGATCTACCCATTGATGGAACCTGAGTCGATCAAAACGTTTCTGTACGACGATAGCGGCGAATGACCTATCGCCAACCGCCGGTTGTAATACCATGTATGGGGAAGTTTTGAAATTACCCTTAAGTGCTCGGAATCGGAGGCGCATCAAGTGAATAAGGATCTAGCCGGCAAGGTACAGACTGTGCTGGGGCCCATCGAGCCAGAACGGCTTGGCGTAACGTTAACTCACGAGCACCTGTTAGTAGACCTTTCCGTCGCCCATGGCCCCCCGCAGACGGCTAGCGGCATGGGTTTTTACCACGCGCCGGTGTCGATGGAGACATTAGGCCGAATAAGACATCATGGCGCCTCAAACGAGGACAACGCCCAATTATTCGATGTCGCCACCGCCATCGAGGAAGTGATGCTGTTTAAGCAACACGGCGGAAACTCGATGTTGGAGGCGACCAGCATCGGAATCGGCCGTGATCCTTCGGGGCTGTTTCGCATCTCCAATGCCACCGGAGTGAACATAATCATGGGCGCTTCGTACTACGTGGCGGATGCCCACCCGTCCGGCATGGACCGGCTTGGCGAAGACGACATTGTTGAGCAGATCGTACGGGATGTGATGGAAGGGGTTGACGGCACCGGCATCCGGTCGGGCGTCATTGGAGAGATCGGTTGCTCATGGCCGTTGGCGGACAACGAAAGAAAGGTTTTGCGGGCGTCAGCCCGAGCCCAGAGGATGACCGGGGCACCCATATTGATCCACCCAGGCCGGGACGAAACATCGCCATTGCGGATAATCGAAGTTCTCGCCGAGGCCGGAGCAGACCTAAGCCGCACTATCATGGGCCATCTGGACCGCACCGTGTTTCTCCGCGACACGCTGACAAAGATCGCCGAGTCCGGGTGCTATATGGAGTGGGACCTCTTCGGCACTGAGAACTCCTACTACACTCTGAATCCGAAGATCGACATGCCCTCCGATGCCAAGCGTATGGACGACATTGCCTGGATATCTTCCCAGGGGTATGGCCGTAAAGTCCTGGTGGCCCACGATATTTGCGCGAAGCACCGTCTCGAGAAGTACGGCGGGCATGGGTACTATTACATCTTGAATCATATCGTTCCCAGGATGAGGGCCAGGGAATTCACCGGCGAGGCGATAGACGATATCTTGGTCAATAATCCCAAGGATTCCCTGACGTTCGTTGAAATAGAGGAGTAGGACGGCTGGCGGCTCAATTTGGGCTAACTCCCGGCGGCGGTGAGCCAAATGGGAATCCCAATCAGGAGGGGATGACCTTGAGCGAACTGGATATTTATCAAAAACAGGGCTTTGGAAATCGCAGTGGGATGGGGCAGCGGCCGGCGCTCCTGATCGTCGATTTCGTGAACGGCTTCGCCGACCCGGACCAATTCGGTGGCGGCAACATCGGCGAAGCCATCGAAAACACCCGTGAACTGTTGGCTGAGGCCCGCGCGTTAGGACTGCCCGTCGCGTTCACCCGGGTGGTCTATGCCGAAGACGGCTCCGACGCCGGCGTGTTCACGTTGAAGGCCCCAACGTTGAAAACTCTTACCGAAGAATCATTCAGCAGCCAGATCGTGGAGCAGCTCAAACCCTGGGACGGGGAATACATCGTGCGCAAGACCCAGCCCTCGGCGTTCTTCGGCACCAACCTCACCGCATGGTTCGTGAGCAAAGGCGTCGATACGGTGATCGTGACCGGATGCACCACCTCAGGATGCGTGCGGGCTTCGGTGATAGATTCCATGAGCTACAATTTCAAGCCTGTGGTAGCTACCGATTGTGTCGGAGACCGGGCCCTTGGCCCCCACGAAGCAAACCTCTTCGACATGGAGCAGAAATACGCCGACTTGATGACCTCTTCCGAGATTATCGCCGTGCTACATGAAATAACCTCCGTCGACACTTCCTCCAGCCAGAGATAATCCCCCCGGCCGGTGCCTGCTGGATACCGGCCATCGGGTCAGATAAAGGAGTAGAACTATGCCAGACTCGCTGGGATGGCGCGGGAATTGGGGCGTCGTCGTCCCTTCCACCAACACATCGGTCCAACCCGAGTTTGATGACATGCGGCCTCGCGGTGTGACTAACCACATCGTGCGTATCTGGATCCCCAACGAATCGGTGGCCAGCAATGACGACTTCAATCGCCTGATGGAACACATCCGCAAAGAGTGGGACAACGCTCTGCTCCGGGTCATGACCTGCGACCCGGATTACCTGGTGATGGGCATGTCGTCGGAAACCTTTTGGGGCGGCTTGGAACAGAGCTTGGAGCTTAAAAAACACATCATCGAGCTGACCGGCCGCAACGTTGCCATGGGTTCCGACGCCTGCCAAGCGGCGCTCCGATGTTACGGCGACATCAAACGCATCGGAGTGTTGACACCTTATTGGCCGGTGGCCGACGAAAACGTGACCAAGTTCTTCGAGGACTGCGGATACGAGGTCGTGGTCATCAAGGGCCTGTGTTGCGACAGTCCCACGGCCATGTCCAAGATCTCAGAAAAGGAACTGCTGGACGCGCTGCTGGAGCTGAACGAGCATAACGTGGAGGCTTTGGTCCAGTGCGGCACCAATCTGGCCATGGCCCGGCTGGCCGGAGAAGCGGAGAAATGGCTCAAAAAGCCGGTCATCGCCATCAATACCGCGACCTACTGGTACGCCATGCGGGCCAACGGGATGGACGACGTGATCGAAGGCTTCGGGTCCCTCATGACCGACTTCAAAGAGCTTCCCGCCAGCTACCTTAAAATCGCCTCCCAGCAGGCTTCGACCACCGCGAATTAACGCCCGTTATCCCCAACTACCAAGGAGCGGATCATGGAACTGGGACTTGAGGGGAAAGTGGCCATCGTCACCGGTGGCAGTAAAGGCATCGGCAGGGCCACGGCCCTTGGCCTGGCTCAGGAAGGGGCCAACGTGGCCATCTGCGCCCGGGGAGTGGAAGACCTGGAGATGGCGGCGGCCGAGATATCGGAACTCACGGGCCGCACCATTCTTCCGGTCAGGGCCGACATGACCATGCTTGAGGACATCCAGAACCTGGTCGCCACCACAGTGGCGGAGCTGGGCGGGGTGGACATCCTGGTGAATAACGCGGTGAACTCGGTGGCCGCGCCCTTCTTGGAACTGTCCGACGAAGACTGGCTGAACCACATCAACGTGAAGGTGATGGGCTACGTGCGCTGCTCCCGGGAGGTCGTTCCCCACATGGAGCGCCGGGGCGGCGGCCGCATCATCAACATCGGCGGCATGGCGGCCCGGAACGCCGGCAACCTCACCAACAGCAACGGGGTCACCAACTCGGCCGTTTCCAACATCGCCAAAAACCTGGGCGACCAAGTAGCCCACCTGGGCATCCTGGTCAACTGCATCCACCCCGGCACCACCCGCACCCCCCGGCAAGTCCAACTGTTAGAACGCCGCGCCCGCGACGCCAACATCACCGTCGAGGAAGCGGAGCGCCGCGCGGTCAGCGAGATCCCCATCGGCCGCATGGTGGAGCCCGAAGAGATCGCCAACCTAGTCCTCTTCCTGGTATCCGAAAAAGCCGCCGCCATCACCGGCCAAACCATCGCCGTGGAGGGGGGAGCGGGGAGAGGGGTTAGTTACTGAGGGCTGGCGATGCCGGCCTTGAAGGAAAGTGCCAAATGAGCCTCCGACATCCTTTTGAATGGCTGCCCTTATCGGACCGGAAACGGGCCCTATTAGGGGTATTCGTTTTTACGGTGCTGGTGGGGGCGGGACTGCAAGTGATTGGGCAACCCTTAAAGACTGAGGATTCGCCCAAGGGCATAGTCTCGTTTCAATTAGCCGGAGAGATCGCGCGCTCTAATGCCATTGTTGCGTCGTGGGGGCCGGAAGGGCGGGTCAATGCGGGCTTGAACCTAGGACTCGATTATCTATTCCTTGTCTCCTATGGGATCTGCCTCTCACTGGCATGTGTGCTATTAACCACCCGTTTCTCTGAGAGGAACACCGTCATGTTCCGCTTGGGGATCTTCTTCGCATGGGCGACAATTGGCGCCGCACTCTTGGACGCGATGGAGAATTACGCCTTGATTCGAATTTTATTAGGAACACAACTTGATCTATGGCCTTTGGTAGCCCGATGGTGCGCGATCCCCAAGTTCCTGATTTTAATCAGTGGCCTAACTTATGTCGTGCTCGGCTACTTTTTTCTCCGCGTTATGACTATTCGAAATCGTTGACGGTTGTTGTTATGTTTGGGCAAGCTTACGAACCGCACCTCGGCGATTTTAGTTAACCCAGGATTCCTCGCCCATCTCGGGGAAAACCGGCCACATAGCAGAAGAGGTGGTGACTATAGTTGGCGACCCCCTACCCGCCAGCTTAGCCCTCCGCCCCACCTGTCCTAATCCAAAGTAGCGGACCGGGGCCGGGTGGTCTAAGGGGCGCCGCTCGGTTAGCGAGGTCCCCATCGGCCGGCCGTATAATCTTCCGGTAGCCTCATTCCTTATCCCCTCTTAGAAAGCCTGCCATGGCCAAGTCGACCAAAGCCCTAACCGGGCCACTGCCCAGTATCCCAATGCCTGCCAGGGCCCAGGAGGAGTAGGAATTTTGTTGACGTGCTGGACCTTGCGCCCCGGAACTCATCCTCCTAATTGGTGACCGTACGGTGACCCTTCTGCTGTTACATTATTCGCGGTATGCCACAGGGGCGGAAAAATCTATATTAAACAAGGAGGACCGACGGTGTAATAACCAGATCACTGGGAACAAAGGACTTGTTTGTAAGCAACAATCCACGGCCGGGACATTCAAGCCAAATCGCACTTGCGAATATAGAGAGGTACCTCATGAGATTAGATAACGGATCAAGTTGGTAGCCGCTGGGCTGGCTGCACTAGCTGTGCTAGGCGTAGCTTTGGCCGTGGGACTCTGGCCTCAACCAGACACCGCTCTGGCACAAGTTCCACCTGGTAGCTCGATGGACCAGAGATTACAGCAGATAATCAACGTTCTCCAGAACGACCCAGGGCCAGAAGCTGCCGAAGCGGCCATCAATGACAGCTTGGAAATTCTCTATGGTGGTCTGCGCGCTTTGCCTACCCATGGGGAATTGGCTGACCAAACCCAAAAAGCTCATGAAGCTGTAGGCGCTGCCGAGATGAGATTAGCCGCTGCACTGGAACAGTTTGTCCAAAACGGGCGATCCCAAGAAGCCAAAGGTCAAGCTGTGGACATGAAGCTGTTCATCGAACAGATGCACGAAGTCGCCCAAGCGGTCGGCAAGGCGACACTCAAATGCGATCCTAGAGGGGACGTTGCCACCGCAGAAGAATGTGATCAATTAGCCCCCTTGCTGGACGAAGCGAACGGCTTGGAGCGTCCGGTTCAAGATGCTATCGACGGTAGACCAGCGATTCGACCTTCTTATTCGGTCAAACTGCGGAGCCCCTTTGTTCCCCGATGGTTCCGCGGCGGTTGGGATGAGGAAGTTCTAGTCACGGAGCCCATCGGCAAGGACGAGTGCGCCGTCGTATTTAAAGAAACTCGAGGCCTGATGTTGCGGGCCCACTTTGACCGCATCATCACCGTAAATGATCCATGGGTCGCAACTTTCGGCGTGCCTCGCGGAACCCGAATACCCATCTGGACCCTGGAGCTGGTCCCCTCTGAATTCATCAAACAGTTCAGCATGTGCAACAAGAAGGGGAAAATAAACACGACTGTTACCAAACGCGTCGTCCAAGACATACCCCTCAAATACTTCTGGCGGTTCTACGGGAACAACAAGCGTCATTAGGCACTCGCCCAGACCCGATAACTAAAGCCGGGGGCTGGGTGGGATAGTCCTACCTAGTCTCCTAGCAGACCTCGGGCCTTATCCCCTCTTAGGATGCCCGTCATCTTGACTTGCCAGGCCAGGCTCGTGTGGAATCATAGGCTAGTTTATCGCCCTGGAAAATGGCGCTGTTACACAGCCCCAGCCGTTGGTTAGAGTACTTGCTCGACACGCAAGAAGTCAGTGGTCCGAGTCCACTACCACCAGCCCCCTACCCCCCTCTATACCCCGGTCCGTAGACAACCATCCCGGGGCGGGCGCCGGTGTGTTGGGCGTGGGTTATTACTGGGACACCGTTGACTAGGACGTGTTCCACCCCTTGGCAGTACTGTTTGGGGTTCTCGAAGGTGCCCCTTTCGCCGACCGTTGCCGGGTCGAAGGCAACGATGTCGGCCCAGCACCCTTCCCGAAGTAGTCCGCGGTCCTGGGAGCGGAGGACTTGGGCCGGCAGGGAGGTCATCTTCCTGATGGCTTCTTCCAGGGGCAACACGCCCTGCTCCCGCACGTAGGTCCCCAGCACCCGGCTGTTGCTCCCGAAGCTGCGGGGATGGGGCAGTCCGGCAACCTGGTCGTTGAGGGCGCTGCCGTCGGAAGCGATCGATATCCAGGGCAGCCGCATCACCGTCCGAACGTCTTCCTCGGACATGGTGTGATATACCCCGCCGGGGAAGGCCCCGTTCTCCGCCACCAGGTCGAAGCAGGTCTCCACCGGGTCGGCGTTGTTTCGCTGACGGGCGATGTCCGCCACCGTTTTGCCCTCGTCGGGCTTTAGCGACTCGTCAGCCACGATGGACATAACGACGCCCTCCCAGCCTCCGTGTTCCTTCACGTATTGGTCAAACTCAGGGTCTGCTTTCACCCGGTCGCGGAACTGGCGATCGCGGAATTGGGGAATGGTTTCGGAGCGGGGCGCGTCCTGGATCCACCGGGGCATGAGGCGATGCCACGGGTGCTGCATGGCGGTGTATGGGTACTGGTCGGCAGTCACCTCCAAGCCTTCCGCTAACGCCGACTCAATCGCATCGATAACCCCCCCGATCTGTCCCCAATGCTCCCGGCCACGGATCTTCAGGTGGTAGATATGGACCGGAATTCCCGACGCTCGGGCGATCTGGAAGGTCTTGTCCAACTCGGTCCCGATGTCGAAACCCTCGCTGCCCACGTGGGTGCCGTAGTAGCCTCCGTACTGGGCCGCCACCACGGCCATCTCGATCAGTTCGTCCACGTACTCAGGGCCGCCGGAGTGCCACGCCGCGGATAGACCGACCGCGCCTTGTTCCATCGCCTGGGATACCAGTGACTTCATCTTTTCCAGCTCATCTGCCTCTGCGGCGCGGTTGTCGAAGCCCACCACCGCCCGTCTGATCTGCTGCGGCGCCACGCTGGAGGCGATGTTGATGGACGTCCCTTGGGAGATCAACTGCTGGAAATAGCCGGTGAAGTCGGTCCAGGTTACGTCCACGCCGTACCTGAGCAATTGCTCCTCCCGGTATTCGGCGGCGGCGGGGCCTTCCACTGGGCCGACGCTGTTGCTTTCGCCGATGACGTCCAAAGTCACCCCCTGGCGCACCTTGCTCTGGGCGTCTCCATCGGCCAAAACAGTCACGTCGCTGTGGGTATGTAGGTCTATGAATCCGGGGCACACCACCAGCCCGCCGGCGTCGATGACTTTATCCGCGTCGGAGGCGGAGATACTTCCGATGCGGACTATCTTCCCGTCTCGAACCCCGATATCCGAGTAATACCAGGGGTTGCCGGCGCCATCCACAACTCTTCCGCCTCGGATAGCAACGTCGTATATCGCCATGAATGTCCCTCCCGTCCGGTGTTAAGGGCTAGTGTAAATCATCGGGTGGCGGCGGGCCAACATGACCGGGTTTGATGGCCTTGTTCAAGGGTAAGGTGTTATTGGGTAAAGGTTAGTACTTTGCCGAATTAGTTTTGTCATGCGGCCAATCACTCCCATCCTAACCTTCCCCCCTCAAGGGGGAAGGGATTTGTCCTCTCCCCCGTAAAGGGGGAGAGTTAGAGAGGGGGTGGGTAGCGCTGATGCTATACTGAGCCTCCGTCAACCGGTTGCCACTCGGATCTGGAGTCCGAGACGGACAACCTACGAATAAGGAGCAGTTAGGGTGTTAGATCCCGTCACACTTGAAGGACGACATGTCCGGCTCGAGCCCCTTTCGGTTGACCACATACCGGCCTTGGTTCAGGCGGCGAGTCAGTCCCGGGATACCTACGGGTTCACGTATGTCCCAGCGGGTGCCGACGCCATGGGTTCCTATGTGGAGACCGCATTGGCCGGCCGGGATGTTGGGACCATGCTCCCTTTCGCCACCATTGATCTCAATACTGGAAGAGTAGCCGGTTCGACCCGGTTCCATCACGCTGAGTTCTGGGATTGGCCTCCTGGGAACCCGAACCAACGAGGCAAGCATTTACCCGACGCGGTATATATCGGGACGACTTGGCTTGCGGCCGATGCTCAGCGGACAGGAATAAACACCGAGGCAAAGCTGCTCATGCTGACCCATGCCTTTGAAACTTGGCTTGTTCATCGAGTTAGGATCCAAGCGGACTCGCGCAATGAACGCTCATGCCGCGCCATTCTGCGGCTGGGCATGCACCTAGATGGCGTCATCCGGGCCGACCGGGTTGCGCTCGATGGCGCTATCCGGGATTCCTCCACGTTTTCGATCCTGGATTCCGAGTGGCCAGAGGCCAAGGCTCAACTGACGGCACGATTGCGTTGAACTGGGTGACCGACGGGGTCTACGTGGCCTCAGCGGCGTGGATGCCCCTGGCATCCTAAGAAGTGTTTGGTAGAAGGGGAAATCATGGCAACCAGCGAGACAAGCGGCATAGTTCAAACGGTCATCGGCGAAGCGTCCCGTTTGCGAGACTTTCTGTCAGGCCTTGACGCCCAGACGTGGGCTAAGGACAGCACCTGCGAAGGGTGGACCAATGAGGACGTGGTGTCTCATCTTGCCGGAAACGCCGGTGGCTGGGCCAGTAACATCACCAGAGCAGTCGCCGGCGACGCCGGACCGCCGGAAGGGCAGTCGTTTCTAGCAGCGGGAGAGAAGGCTTCTCATCCCACCGGGCCAGCCGCCAGGGCGTCCCGCCGGGAATCAGGAACCCAGATCTTGGATGCTTTCATCGCGGGGCACGATCGCCTCGGGAAGGTCTTGTTAGACCTGACCGACGAAGATTTGGACAAACCCTGCTTCCACCGGCGCGGCGCTCTCCCAATCCGGGGTTATCTTGGCATACAGCTACAAGAACTGGCGCTTCACGGCTGGGATGTTCGCTCCGGTTTGGATAGCGCGGCCGAACTGTGGGAAGGACCCCTGCCCGCGCTGGTTGATCTGGCCCCCCGATGGCTCCGCACTGCCTTCACGCCCGGACTGGACCTGCCCACACCGGTGCGGTATCGATTTGACGTAGCCAGCCCAGTGACGGTTCACCAAGACCTGCTGGTCAACGGCGACAGCTACCAGGCGGGACCGTCCGGCCCGGAACCGGCTGACGCCGTCCTTCGCTGCAACACCGGGAATTACATCCTTTTGATGTACGGTCGATTGCAAGTGGAGCGCGCAGTTGCCGACGGCCGGCTGTCCATCGAGGGTTCGCAAGACCAGGCCAAGAACTTCAACGCCTGGTTCAAGGGATTCTGATCAAGAAGGTCGAGTATGCGACTGAGCTACATGTTTTCCTTGTGGGTGTTTGGAGCTATCGGAGTGCTGGCGCTCACCGCATGCGGCACGAGTGAGACCCAAGGAATTGCCCCAGCTTCGGAGGCTGAGTTGGCTGCGGAAGTGGCGACGGGTTACATCCCGTCAGCCAAGGCCGGAGAGCACATGGGAGAGGTTGGAACGGTGAGGGGCAGCGTCGTAGACTACAACTACAAACATAGCGCGAAAGGCCGGCCCTACACCATCATCTTTGATAATCCGGGCATAGTAAGCCAACTCCCCTTTCATCTCCGAGGTGACTTGGAAGCCCCAATAACATTCCAAGTGGTTATTTGGAAAGACTACCACAAGAATTTCCCACCGAATTTTGCAGGTGAATACGAGGGACACACGGTATGCGTCACGGGTACGATTGTGGACTATAAGGGCGCTCCAGCAATCGAGGCCCACGATCCCAGCCAACTCAAGATAGATTGCTAGCCTAGAGTAACGGCAGACCACCAGTCTCCGCGTAGCTCTTCCTAACGCGAGAGACCGCGGCCAGAGGACCCGGAAACTGGGCCTTAGTGCCTGGCCTCCAAAGCGATTTCGATAGAGGATTCGGGGCGGGAGACGGGTGGATGTTGGCGTACACCTGCCAGGACGCTCTCCGGACCCCGGTCCACTTTCTGCCCACCCAGGAACACCTCGGCGATGTTCCACAGCGCGTTGATGTCCTCAGCCGGGTTGCCGTCAACGATGATGACGTCGGCTTCCTTGCCCGGTTCCAAGGAGCCCGTAACTGAATCGATGCCCAGCGACTTGGCGGCATCGCTGGTGACGGAAACGATCCCCTTCATCGGAGACATCCCCGCCTGGACCAAGCATTCGGTCTCGTACACCGTGTTGCCTAACTTGTAGCTACTCCACGAAGAGTCCGACCCGGTGATGATCTTCAACCCCATTTCTATCAACCGGGCAAGATGGGTCCAACGCACCTCCAGTTCCCACAAACTTTCATCCAATCTGGCTTGCTCTTGGGCGCTCAACCCTTGGGCCTCTTTTCTTCTTTGCAACGACCACAACGTTGCTCTAGCTGTGTGCACGGTCGGGTTTACGTAAGCCCCCTGAGCGCCGATCCGCTCCGCCACGTCTTCCCGGAAATTTGCCTTGCCGTCAGCGTCTTTGAACACGCAGTGGATTATCATGTCCACCCCGGCGTCCAGTGAATCGATGGTCCCCTGGGTGGAGGCGCAATGCGTCGCGGTCAATTTGCCAAACTTATGGGCCTCGCCGGTCATCGCCTTAAGCTCATCCAACGTGAAAGCGGGCAGCAAAGGGAAAGAGGTGCGGGTGCTGCCTCCGGTGGCGCTGATCTTTATGTAGTCGGCGCCCTCTTTGATCAACTGGCGAACGGCGGCCGTGGCTTCCACCGGACCGGTCACTTCAGACCCGAAGTAACCCATGTGTCCGCCAACGATGGCTATGGGCCGGCCGCACAGAACCATGCGAGGGGCCTGGATTATGCCAAGGTTCACCGCCTCCCGTAGCCGGAACATCGTCATATTTTTCGCGCCATTGTCCCTGATGGACGTAACACCGGAGAACAAACTGTCCCTGGCGTTGCGGGCCGCTTGCAACGTGATCACTTCGTCGGGCAGCGCCGCCACATCCTCGCCGGGACGCCCATCACCGAAGCCGTTATGGTGGGTATGACAGTCGATCATACCCGGCATGACTGTCTTGCCTGGGTAGTCGTATGTATCCACCGTCGCCCCTTCAGGAGCAACCACCTCCCCAACTGGACCCGCGGCGATGATTTTATCGCCCTGCACGAGCACTGCCCCATCTTGGATAGGAGGGCCTCCCATACCGTCGATCAAACGGCCCGCTTTGATCAGCTTGAATACCTGCGATGGGACCTGCATTGCTATCTCCTCTGGTGAAGAATGGCGCGGTGGCGCACCCGTAGTTAGCGTGTCGAGGCCTCTCTGGCCGGCGATTGAACCGTTTGATTGAGCGCGCCCTTAGGACGGTCGCCTTTTACGAAGGATATTATCATCGCCAATACCACCATTAACCCCGCGGCCATAAATGCCCGGTTGAGTCCCGCTACAAATGCCTGTGGGTCGCTGGAAACAGCGGATAGGCTGGGCTCAGCGCCGAGTGAGGCCATGGTTGTCACCACTATGGCCGTGGCAACCACATTGCTGGTGATATTGGCCGAGTTCCGCGTCAGCGACGTCAGGGCCGACATTATCCCATACCTGGACCTCTCCACCGTGCTGAGGATGGAGCTATTGTTGGGTGAGCCGAACAATCCGGTGCCCGCACTCTGGAGCACCAAAAGCAGGATTATCAGTTTCACGGGAGAAGTCTGTGTCAGGGTCAATGAGAGAAGAAACAGGGCAAGGGCAGCCAGAGCCGACCCGCCCACGTTGAATTTCTGCCATCCGTACCGGTCCGAGAGGCGCCCGGCGATAGGACCTACGAAGGTCATTGTGATGGCCATGGGTAGTGTGATTAAACCGGCATCCCTGGGACTAAAACCTAGGGCGCTCTGCAAGTAGATCGCCATAAGAAACCGCACTCCGGAGCTACCCAGGAATGATAGCCATCCGGCCGCGATTCCCATGGCAACCAGTTTTCGCTGGAACAAGCGCAGGTCCAGCATGGGAGACGGCGTGTGCAGCTCCCACCAGATGAAGCCGCCCAGAAGAATCACGAAAGCCGCCAGTCCCGACAAGACTGGGCCTGATCCCCAACCGGACCGGTTACCGAAGGTCATGGCTAAGAGGACCGTCAGCAGTGCAGCTGAGCTCAGTATCGATCCCACCCAGTCGAAGGTTGGACGCCGGCCTCCCTGGGTATCCTGGACGAACCGGCTTTTGTCGAGAATGAGGATAGCCGCGGCGACGGCGATGATGCCCACCGGAATGTTGATGAGAAAGACGAAGCGCCAACCCAAGGTGCTGACCAGTAAGCCACCCAGTACCATGCCGCTCATCGACCCAACGCCCAACACGCTGAACTGAGTCCCTAAAGCTTTACCTCGCTCGTTCCCTGGGAACACCGAGAGCACCATAGCCTGGCCGTTGGCCTGAACCATGGCCGAACCCATGCCTTGGACCACCCTAGCCGCGATTAGCATTGGCAGGCTAATCGAAAAACCCGCCGCGGCTGAAGCGAGTATGAATACAGTGTATCCAGTGATGTACACCTGCTTTCGGCCCAGAATATCCGATATCCGCCCCATCGGTAATAGCAGCGAAGAAACAGCGAGGGTTTCGCTGATGGCTATCCACAGGACCATGGTCAATCCGGCATCAAAATGCCTGGCGATGGTGGGCAAGGCGATCAAGATACTGCCGTGGCCCACAACCGACATGAAGGTGCCCGTGGCAACGGTCCCGAACACCCACCATTTGTAATTGGCGCTCTGGGATATCGGTGACCCGGAATTCTTGTAATTCCGTATTCGCCGGCTGACTGCCAGAATGCCGGCTAGGGCCATGAGGCCAAATCCGGAGGCCAGAATCATCAGGCCGGTGAATGTCATAACCTGGGATCCTCTTCCAACTGTCCTCCCCTGACGCCAGGACCGGAACGGAGATCGGGGACGGACACGGTCATTGATGTCTCCTTTGACGAAGAAATGGTGTTGGTCTGCATCGTTAGTCTACCAAACAAGGCATGGCCTGTAGGCGGCCTGATCTGGTAGGGAGGTTAGGGGCGGGTGGTAGAATAGGCTACCCTTAGCAAAGCAGGTGTCGCCACGGCGGATATATCGCTACCCCAGTTTACTTGGTTGAATCCCACCAAAGTTATCTTTGGCCCCGGCCGGCTCGCTGAGCTACCGGCGGCGATCGAGCAGGTTGCCGGCGCTCAAGCCAGGATCTTCCTAGTCACCGGGCAGAGCAACCTACGAAAGTCCGGGGTGTTACAACAGGTCGTGGACAGTATAGGGTCCTCGCGGGTAACGTTGTTCGACCGAGTCACACCCTTCCCCGGACCCCAGTTGGTTGAGGACGCGTTGGATGCATGCCGCCAATCCTCGTCCCAACTCGTCGTGGCCATCGGCGGCGGCAGCGCCATCGACACGGGCAAGATCGTGAGCGTTCTCATGACTCACGAAGGTACTTGGGATGAGTACTTGACCGGGGAAAGAAAAATCTCCCACCACGGTGTCCCCTTTATCGCCGTGCCTACCACCTCGGGGAGCAGCAGCGAGGTCACCGCCGGGGCAGCGGTTTGGGACTGGGAAGCCAAGCGGTCGATCAACTTGATCCACCCCGGGATGTTTCCCGATGTGGCGATCGTCGATCCTGAACTGGCGATGAGCATGCCGAAAGAACTGGCTGCCTTGACCGGTATCGACGCCTTCACCAGCGCCTTCGAGTCCTACTGGTCCATCGAGGCCGAGCCCGTATCCGACGCTCTGGACCTTCAGGTTATCCGAATATTCGCCAACCACCTAGAGAAATCCTGCAACATCGGCGACCTGGCGTCGCGGTCGGAGTGCTCCCTGGCCGCTACCATGTCGGGTGTGGCGTACAGCAACAGCCACCCAAACGTTTGCCATGCCATAGGCAGCCCGCTGACGCTCCATTGGGAAGTTGCCCACGGGCAGGCGGTTGGCATAACATTGTCCGCCATGTTGCGGTGGACGGCTCCGGCGATCTCCACCAAGCTCGCGGCCTTGTGGGGCGCATTAGGCGTAACGGGTCTGGAAGAGGCTGTTGGAAGAATCGATCAGATCATGGAGAACTGTGGGCTGAAAACCGGCCTTTCTTCCCTGGGCATCACAACCGGCTGTTTGGACACATTGGTGGAGCATACCCGTTGGGACCGTGTTAGCGCGCTGCCAACTCCATTGAGCCACGACGATCTGAGAAGAGTGCTTCAGGATCTGATGTAGAACCGGCTATTTTTCGCGGCGGAGTCCGCGAGGGGAGGCACGGATGTCATTTCACGATATCTCTCTAAAGCTTTCGGGCGAGACTGTACGGTGGGTTACCGCGGCACCTTTCGAGTTGGAAGAGCGCCGCCGCATGAGCAAGGGAGACCCCAACAACAGCTCGGCGTTGAACATGAGCGTCCACTCGGGCACCCACATCGACGCTCCTTTCCATTTCGTGGCGGACGGTAATACCATCGACCAGTTGCCGGTGGAGCGATTCATCGGTCCGGCTTTGGTGTACGCCGTAGAGGCGGAGCGGTACATCACCAAAGAGCACGTCGCCGGAATAAGGCTAGACGGAGCTACACGGGTGCTGTTCAAGACCCGCAATTCCGCGTTGCTCCACAAGCAAGAATACGACCCGGACTTCGTCGCATTCTCCGTAGAGGCCGCCCAGTCCCTGGTCGAGCTAGGAGTTGAATTGGTGGGCTTGGACTATCTCTCGGTGGCCCACGCCGACGAGCAGGTTCCGGTGCACCGGGCGTTCTTGGATCACGGGGTCGTTCTCCTGGAGGGGATAGACCTGTCGGAGGTGGCGCCGGGACGCTACGAGCTAATGTGCTTGCCCATCCCACTGGGGGATAGCGACGGCGCACCTTGCCGGGCGGTGCTCCGGGACCTGGAAACCTAGCCCCCGGACATCATTTGACCCGAAAGGCGGGCAGCACCTCTTCGATGCACCGTTGTAGCTGGCCGGAAAGGTCCGGAGAGACGAACCTAAGCACCGGCGTGGTGCAACCGGCATCGATGTAGGCTTGAATCTTCTCGATGACGGCTTCGGGAGGGCCGTAGGCTAGCCACAGTTCGGCCCGTTCCCTGGATATGGCCCCGGCGCCGTAGTAAGAGGTCAAGAAAACTTCCGCTTCCTTGTACGCCTCATCCCGGTCGTTGTTGATGTTCACCATCAGGTGCAGGCAGGAGTCGAATTTAGAGGGATCCCGCCCACCTTGGTGGGCATATTCCTGGATGATCTGGAATCTTTGCCGGAAGGTTTCCACTGGAGTGGCATCCGTCTGCCAGCCGTCGGCATATTTCGCTACCCGGCGCATGATGCGGTCAACTGTGGCATCGTCGGCCTGACCTGGTTTGGGGTTGGCGGCGATGAGGATGGGCATGGGTTTCTGCACCGGCTTGGGCAGACACTCCACGTCGTCAAACTGGAAATATTTCCCTTGGTGCGTGACCTGTTCCTCACTCCACAAGCGGCGCAATATCCGTATCCCTTCGATGACCCGTCCTACCCTTTGGTTAGACTTGACGCCCATCACTTCTAATTCGTGGGCGAATTGAGGCCCGTCAAGCTCCGACGCGCCGTTACATACCGCCAGAATCGTCCTGCCCCCGGATAGAACGTCCAAGCTGGCCCATTGGATAGCAAGGAGGATCGGGTCTCGAAGCGGAAAACTGGCCAAACAAATGGTGCCCAACGTTACCGTGGAGGTGTGGGCCGCCAGGGCCGACAAGGTCACGATTGACTCCAATCTAGGCTTCGATAGCAGGTTATCGCCGACCCACACGCCGTGGAAATAACCGGACGCTTCGGCGACTTTGGCGGCGGAGATCAGATCATCGGTAGTGGCCCAATCGAACAGCACCGCCCGGTTGGACAGACTTATGCCAAACTTGGCCCGCATGTTGTGCGGCATGGGATTCCTCCGGCTAAAAACCTGTGCTGTTCGTGGATTTTACAAGGTAAAGCACCAGATGGAAATCATCAGGAAGCTTTCCCCAGACATCGGCTCTCGCGGCCCTTTGCCCCAAAACTGTCATTCTGAGGCCCGGAGGCCGAAGAATCTGGGGAGAGGGGTCGTCGGCGTAGCTTGGGCCCACCACCCCAGACCCTTCGCGGTACTCAGGGTGACATCGTCGAGAAGACTTTTGAGGCAACGCCCGTGCGAGGGGTCTGGCCGGCGGATAGAGTAGATATGGGCGCCAGGGTGTAAACTGGGGTGGCAAATTTCAGGAGGTAATCATGCCGGAAATGACGACGCGCCCGGTAATCATGGGCACCCGTGGGGTAGTTACGTCGGGCCATTACCTGGCGACCGCTGCCGGGTTTCGCATCATGGAACAGGGTGGCAATGCCATCGATGCCGCCGCCGCCATGTGCTTCTGCCTTAATCTGCTGGAGCCCCAGAGCAACGGCATCGGCGGAGAAGCGCCCACGCTGATTTACTCCGCCAGGGAAGGTCGAACCTTCGCCATCAGCGGCATGGGCACGTCCCCCAACGCGTTCACCATCCAGTGGTGCCGGGAAAATGGCATCGACCTGATCCCCGGCGACGGCTACCTCCCGGCGTGTGTGCCGGCCATCGTCGACACTTGGGCCACCGCGTTGTCCCGGTTCGGCACCATGAGCTTTTCCCAGATACTGCAGCCCGCGATCGAATTGGCCGAGAACGGCTTCCC
>ENA-ORDI01000225-ORDI01000225.1-marine-metagenome-genome-assembly--contig:-NODE-225-length-40381-cov-7.122916_pt1 | contig 40381 bp, 39 predicted proteins | sample MGYA00248628_ERZ508525 | MGnify/ENA primary metagenome ERZ508525 (study PRJEB26195, sample SAMN05422138) | marine metagenome | isolation source: East of Porto Seguro, South Atlantic Ocean | place... | reverse complement strand
CCCGAGAAAAGCAATTAATATATAGACGTAAAGTGAACGGGTGTATTCATTCATAACGAATTAAAATTTATAGGGAATAAATCGGATGGCAAAGATAAAGGAATTAATTTTATCCTATGGATAATACCATTGAGATTACTGTTAAACCACAATATATTCCTGAAAAATCTGACCCCGTTCGGCCCTATCATTTTTTCGCCTATCATATCACAATCTCTAATAAGGGTAATAATCCAGCTCAACTTTTAAGCCGCTATTGGCATATCACCGATGGACAGGGAAACACCGAAGACGTCCATGGTCCCGGCGTGATTGGACAACAGCCAAAACTTGCTCCCGGGGAATCCTTTGAATACACCAGTTTTTGCCCGCTGCCCACACCCATGGGATTTATGGAAGGGACCTATCGGATGATAGATGAAGCAGGCCGGGAATTTGATGTGGAGATCAAGCCATTTCGATTGGTGGCACCACAAGTTTTAAATTAGTTTGTTTTGTCATTCCGGTTAGCCTGCTCCCGAACCCCGGTATGGCCGGTAGGTGCCCCATTTCATTCCGCTCGCAAACTAAGATTCGATTAAGGATCATTAAAAACCCATGCAATTGCTGTATTCCACATCGTCTGGAATGACAACTTTTTATCTGTCTTTCATGACAACAGAATTTTCTAATTCAAGTCCAAGCAAATCAGATATTTTAAATGCTATATCTGTAACGGACATGGAATCAATCACACCTTTTTCTATGCCGCGACCTGCAGCGATATAGCCTGTTTTTAAAATTTTATGTCTTGGGTCACCGCCATGAGATCCACCGGCCTTGTCCGTGATATAGGGTTCCTCAGTACTGCGCACAAACCCGAATCCCTTATTAGCCAATAAAACAAAATCTGTTTTTTCCGGCGCCCAAAGCGTGCCTCTCATATGGCGTTGTTCCAAAACTTCAAAAGCTTCTTGTTTAGACAACAGTAAACGAACCTTTTTCTTAAAGTCCCTGTCAGCAGGATATTTTAACCGCACAAAACCAGACCCGCCGGACCCCAGGCAAACCACTTTCCAATCAGAAATAAAACCATTTTTTAAAGTGAGCCAGCCCTCTTTTTCAAATAAGCGATTTATATTGACCTGTTTTTCATAATCACGAAATCCGTGGTCCCCCGCGATCATCAGTGTCGTGGTCTCCCACAATTTATTTTCATCTAAAAATGCCATGATATTTCCAACCAGCGAATCCATGAACATGAATGCATCCTTTGCTTCATCTGATTTCCCCCCAAATTCATGTTGGATCAAATCGGTCTCGATCATGTGGTATAAACTCAAATGAGGTGCTTTCCGGAAAAACGCATCCATAAAGATCTCGTGAAGCAAAAGGTCCCTGTTATATCCTGATGGATTGCCGTCTTCAGGCACTGCCCCACGAATCTTGGCCGATTCCAAAAATGTCTCCGGACGGTCATGTTTCCGAGCCAAGTCCACCGTGGAGATTGTATCCGTTACAGATTTGATCTCCGGCAGCATCCAGTCCATCTCTGCGCCAACCGTGACGGGCCAACTTACACCCAATGTGACCAGCCCTTTCTGCTTTGCTTTTGTGATGAGGGTGGGTACTTTGATGGAATCTGCGTACCAATACCAATCCACAAAATTTTTCTCTGGTATAAAGGGCCGATTGTTTACAATGCCGTGTTTATCAGGCATGACACCGGTGATCATGGAAGTGTGAGATGGGTAAGTTAGGGAAGGGAACACTGTTTGCACATTGGCGCAATATTCTCCCTCTGCCATCAGGCGCGCCAAATACGGATGATTTTCTGCAAAAGCGGGGTTGTTTACAATATCAGTGCGGAGTCCATCAATGGAAATAAGGATCACCCTGGGGTCGGACCAATATCCCGTTGGGCCACTGCAGGAGATCAAGCATAAAAGAAATAATATCGAAATAAAATGTCTCATAGAATAAGTGTAAAACGATAATGAATGCAGGTAATTTAACCCATGGAAATAAATCGTACAAAAATAATTGCTACAGTGGGACCCAGTTGTTCAACGCCGGAAATGCTCCAATCACTCGTCGATCAAGGTGTGAATTGCTTTCGGGTAAACCTGTCTCACGGAACCACAGAAGATAAAAAATACTATTTTAATATGATCCAATCTATCAGTCTTTCTTCCGGGGGTCGCCCTGCAATTTTGGGAGACCTTGCAGGACCCAAGATCCGGGTGAGTGGACTTGCAAACCCCTATGAATTAAATGAGGGGGATCTTGTTACAATCAGTAATGAGGAGATGGGTGACAATGTAATTCCGGTTTCTAAAGGTGTAAAATTCCAAAAAGTTGATGCGGGCGCACAGATCCTGATTAACGATGGCCGCATAGCACTGGAAGTTGTAAAACATGTTTCAAATTCCACATTGGAATGCAAAACAATTACATCAGGAATTGTTGAAAATCGAAAAGGAGTAAATTTCCCCGGTGTGGCATTGGATGTCCCCAGTTTAACGGAACAAGATGAGCAGGATCTTGAATTGGCATTGAAGCATGGCGCAGATTGGCTGGCCCTTTCTTTTGTTCAATCACCACACGATTATGACTTGGTGCGTTCCCGCGTGCGGGATATCGGTTATGCTGTTCCTATTATGGCAAAAATTGAAAAATGGGAAGCAGTTCAAAATATGGATGGCATCATTGATGCCTTTGATGCAGTCATGGTGGCCCGGGGAGATCTGGGCGTGGAACTCCCCCTTGAGCGTGTGCCATTGATTCAAAAAGAAGTGATTGAAAAATCTATTAAAGCCGGGAAGCCCGTCGTTATTGCTACTCAAATCTTAGATTCCATGACCAAGCGTCCCGTTCCAACCCGTGCAGAAGTAAGTGATATCGCCAATGCAATTTTAGATGGCGCCGATGCGCTGATGGTCACGGGTGAAACAGCCATGGGCGAATTCCCGGAAAAAGTCATTGAAGTGTTAAACCGTGTCATTGAGGAAACAGAATCAGCCATTAATTATCAGGACCATTATATCGCACGGGGAAAAAGACATCTCAACACTGCACAAGCGATCAGTCACGCCGCATGTTCGGTAGCTTATGATCAAAATATTAAAATTTTAATCACAATGACACATAGCGGCAGTACTGCCAGGATGGTGTCACGATATCGGCCGGCGGCACAGATCATTGCCATGACGCCCATTGAAGAGATCTGCCGACAACTTTCAATTGTGTGGGGAATCACGCCTTTTGTGGTTAAGGAATATAATTCATCGGATGAAATTCAAAATGTGGCCAATGGAATTTTATTACGTGAAGAAATTCTGAACGAAGGGCAAAAATATGTAATCACAGGTGGTGTACCTGTGGGTATGCCGGGAACAACAAATTATTTATCCGTTTTTAAATTGGCTTAAACCAATTTTTTATTTAAAAGGTTTTAGGATGAAATCGATCTTTGTTTTTCTATATATAGCTTTTTTGGCAGCTGATATTCCTCCGGGATATTATGATGACGCTGAAGGATTGGATGGGGATTCATTGCGGTTGGCCCTACACAATATTATTGATGACCACAATGCACAAAGTTATAGCTCCCTGCACGGTCATTTTGAATCGACTGATGCAAAACCTAACGGGACGGTTTGGGATATGTATTCTGATGTGCCCGGCGGGACACCGCCTTATATTTATAATTTTACGAGTGCAGACCAATGCGGGAATTACAGCGAGGAAGGTGATTGTTATAACCGGGAACATTCCTGGCCAAAGAGCTGGTTTAATGACGCCATGCCCATGAAAACCGACCTGTTCCATATTTATCCTACGGACGGCTATGTGAACGGCATGCGATCCAATTACCCTTATGGCGAAGTCGCAAGTCCAAATTGGACATCACAGAATGGGAGCCAACGTGGCACCATGGATGCTTATGGATACGAAGGAACGGTTTTTGAGCCCATTGATGAATACAAAGGTGATTTTGCCCGGACCTATTTTTATATGTCAACGCGTTATTACACGGAGGATTCCGGTTGGGACGAAAACGATATGGTGAATGGTGCGGACCTGAAAGCCTGGGCCGTAGAAATGTTAATGGATTGGCATTTCCAGGATTCGGTGAGCCAAAAAGAAATTGATCGAAATGATGCAGTTTATGAAATTCAGGAAAACAGGAATCCTTTCATTGATCATCCAGAATGGGTGGACTGTGTTTGGGGTGAATGTAATACAGGCGCAGAAAATCAGCCACCGGTAGCCAATGCAGGACCAGATCAAATCGTGAGCGAAAATCAGTTGGTAACCTTAGATGGCTCCGAATCATATGATGAGGAAAACATAGCGTTATCATATATGTGGACTCCTCCCAATGGAATATTGCTGAGTGATCCGACTTCTGCCACACCCAGTTTTACGACACCCATAGTGGAGGACTCAATTGCCTTTATTTTTGTATTAATTGTATCAGATGGAGAATTCGATTCAGAACCGGATTCGGTTACAATTACAGTTTTTCATACAAATATTCCCCCCGTAGCTAATGCGGGGCACGACCAAACAGTCATGGAGAATGAAACGGTTATTTTAGATGGTACAGAATCGTCTGATTTTGAAAATGCTAATATATCATATTTATGGACTGCGCCAACTGATATTGAATTAGACGATCCTACACGATCCATGCCAACTTTCATTTCGCCTGAAGTTGATGATTCCACAGCGTTATTGTTTGCGTTAATCGTTTCCGATGGAGATTTAGAATCAGACCCAGATTCAGTGGTAATTATTGTATTAAATACATTGGGACTTGCCACCGATCCAACCCTGAATGATTTTACATTTTATTCACCGTATCCAAATCCATTCAATACCACGACCACTATCCGGTTTAATATTCCGGTAGAAACACGGCACCCCTCGATTCCGCTCGGGAACCGTTCTGTGTCTATACAAATAATTGACATAACCGGTCATAAGGTAGAAACAATGATGAATGGAACGGTTGAAGCAGGGAAACATGAAATAAAATGGAATGCATCTCCGTATGCCAGTGGTATCTATTTTGCAGTTCTTCAATCCGGAAAAAAGTCGGTGTCTGAAAAAATTATTTATATTAAGTAAAAAAGATACGGTTAGAAGCTTAAAATAGATTTTAATTATGGTGTCATCGATTCCGAAATCGTATTAAAATTTGCTAAGGATAAATATTATTATTAACAATAAATGAAGGAAACACCACGAAGAGAAAGATATCACTATTGCTTTTAATTGCGCTGCCGATGCTGTTGTCTGCACAGGCCTACACACTTGAAAGTTGCGAAACAAACATTTCGGGCAATACACCGGAATTTTTCCAGAAATATTTTCAATGCGTTGATGCAAGCCTGTCCGAAAGTGGTAATTACATCAACCTATATTATACCGGATTAGCGCCCTACGAAAGTTGGTATTATCCCGATGGAGATCCAAATCATATTGATTATGTATCCCAGGGCGAAGGATATTTTCAAATTCCGGGTGCTTACATCACGGAATACAATTATGTGGTTTCCATTCCGGTAAATCCGGAAGCCCGTCCCAACCTGACCATCGATGGAGATGCAGTGGACGGGGAAGTGGGGACAAGCAATTTTGAATATCCCATGGGATCGGTTGGCTCAGCGCTGAATGGTGTGAATATGTTCAATCCTTGCGCATCACCGCCGGATATCATTGAAGACGAAACATACTCCTTTGATTATTACAGTGGACATCCTGCGGGACCCAGTGGTATTTACCATTATCACACTACATCGAAAGGCCCCTTGGAAGTACTGGAGTATAAAGGGCTGATCGAAACACCCACAGTTGGATCCGGTGAGATTGAAATGTATGGTATTATGTGCGATGGTGTGGTTGTTATGGGTTGTACAGAATTAGATGGCACCGCACCCAACTCGTCTGACTGGGATGCGCAAAATGGTCACATACATAATATGGTAGACGAAGAAGGCATATCCATATTCGAAGATCGGTATCATACCCATGTTTGCTATGATGAGATCACTGAAGACGATACCGATGGAAACGGCTATCAAGAGCACGAATTCACACCGGAGATATCTTTTTACAGGACACCGGGCATGGGACAAAACCATAACCGTTGTCGTGCCATGTCTTCGCCCATTGAAGATGACATGGTTGTTTTGGGTAGTGAAATCACGCCAACCGAATTCGCACTTTACCAGAATTATCCAAACCCATTCAACCCCACCACAACCATTGATTATGATCTCACCCGGGGCGGCTCTATTGATCTGACAATCTTTGATCTCATGGGTCGCCGGATTCGGACTTTAGTTCATGGCAACCAAAAGCCCGGTTTTAAATCGGTTATTTGGGATGCCACTGATGATTTCGCCCGACCAGTCTCTGCAGGATTGTATTTTTATAAACTTGAAACATTACATAGGTCATTCACAAAAAAAATGTTACTGTTGAAATAACGCCACTCAAGACTTTTGAATACATAACCTATAAAAAGAAAAACGAAGTTTTAAAATGATCAATTTGAAAATAATTAACAGTGTTTTTGTCATTTTATTTTTCTGGAGTTGTGAACCACCGGATGAAAAAAAGGACGAAGAAACAACAGGAGACGAAACGACCTTAAGCAATTGTGATGAATCCTTTGGATCCGGTGTTCCAGCTTTTTATTCCACTTATTTTTCCTGTGTGGATGTTTCAGCGTCCGGAAGCAATACGACTATTACTTCGGACAACCTTCCCCCATACAAATCCTGGTATTACAGCAAAAACCATGAGAACTACATTGATTATGTAAGTCAGGGCAGCGGCTATTTCCAAAATCCCAATGAGATATCGGGACAAAGTATGTCTGTATCAGTTCCAAACAGTCCCACATCTCGCGGGCTTACCATTAATTCATCACTGGTGGATGGCTATGTGGGTACCAGTAATTACGAATATGGCATGGGTGCTGTTGGTGTCACATTGAACGGTGTTGCATTATTCAATCCACTAGCGGCACCGCCGGATGATATTGAGGATGAAAAGTTTTCATTCGATTATTACAATGGCCATCCAACCAATATAGGATATTACCATTATCATACCACTTCCAAAGGGCCCTTGGAAGTGTTGCAGGAAAAAGGATTGATTACCACGGCTATCGTGGGTTCCGGTGAGATTGAACTGTACGGAATCATGTGTGACGGCACAGTAATAATGGGCTGTACCGAATTAGATGGCATAACACCGGATGATAGCGATTTTGATTCCCAGAATGGACATGTCCATGATATTGAGGATGGAACGACCGCACATTTCACCAATCGGTATCATACCCACATTTGTACTGCATCATTTACGGGATTCAAATTCACGCCGGAAATCCAATATTACGACGGGTGTAATTGATGAAATCTTTCGAAGGTGATTTTTCACCAGGCTCAGTCATTTGTTGAATTAGGCAAACCATGTTTCAACTAACAAGGGGTGTCATTCCGAAAATTCAGGTGACAAGACTATTCAGTTTAAAGTTCCCCGACATCGGTTTGGAATAATAGAATCATGATCTATGCGGGTTTAAACAGTTAAAACTTTTTTGATTCTTTTACTTTCCCCATTCTGGGGCAATCCATTTTGTAGTGCGAGTCTGCACATTCCTCGGTGCAGGAAAAATAAATTTCTTCCAGATTCTTTTTCCCCGCCTCATTATAATAAATCCATTTCCCCGCCTGAAACCCATTTTCATAGATGCCCTCATACTTCTTGTTGCCATTTGGATGCCAACCCACCCATTTCCCGTGCTCTTTTCCATGCTCGTACGCCCCGGAAAACCATTTATTCCCCTCCTCATCCCAGGCAGTCCATAAACCAGATTGAAAACCGTTTTTTAATTTCCCCTCCTCCTTTTTCTTGCCATTCTTGTGCAAGGTATAAGCAGGGCCATTATAAACCTTAAGGTTAAAAAAGAAAAAAGAACTATAATTATTATCGGTTATGTATTGTCCTGCTCTTTCAAATAGCACCTCATCCATATTGACAGGATCACTTGAACATCCAGCAATGAGTACTAAAAAAAATGGGAATAATTTTTTCATTTCAGACTCCAATTCTGTCATTGAATTTAACAAAACGACCATTTATAAACAAAAAGCATCAGGTGGTATCATTGTATAACACGAAAGAAGAGAATGGTTAACTTGTTTTTTGTCCAAACAGTTTTACAACTATGACCTGTGAACCAATTCCAAGCAAGAGTAAAATCCACCATGGGAAGCCAAATCCGGCGGGCAGTGTTCCCAGTAGTAACGCCGCCAATCCCGCAGAAACGGCATAGGGCATTTGGGTCCTAACATGATCCATAAGCTCACATCCGGATGCCATGGATGTTAAAATAGTGGTGTCAGAAATAGGTGAACAATGATCTGCCCACACAGAACCGGTTAACACGCAGGCGATTGTAGAATACAAAATGTGCATATTTTCAGGTGTAGCACCCCCATTATGCCCCATGACAGCCCAGGTTAATGGAATCACTAATGGCATGAGAATAGCCATAACACCCCAACTGGATCCAGAACCAAATGCGGTAACAGCAGCTATTAAGAATATAACGGAGGGCAAAATCGACATAGGGATTGAATTTCCCAACGTGGACACAATAAAGTCAGCGGTGTGCAAATCTTTCGAAATATCAGCTAGCGCCCAGGCCAATAGTAAAACCAGGAGTCCCATAAGCATGAACTTTAATCCGCTGAACCAGGCATCCAGCGTTTCGTTCACATTTAAGATGCCTTGTCCAATGGATAAACCGGCAGCCACCAAGGCACTTAATAAAGTAGAATGCATTAAGGCACCAAAGGTGTCGGCACTGCCCAGGATATCTTTTATTGAATCACCTTCTCCGGATGTGAAAATGAAATAGAACATGGAAAACACCAATACAGCAATTGGGATAATAGCATTACGGGCTCTTTGGTTGATATTTTGTTTTACAAAAAGCTCATCAGAATCTGCACCAGCTTCTGTTTCCAGTTCATCCATATTAGGTGTGTATTTGATTCCCGATCTTGCTCTTTCTTCTGCCTGAACCATGGGACCAAAATCAGTTCCTGTCGTAACAATGAGCCCGACTAGAATAATGGCTAGAAAAGGATAAAAGCTATAGGGAATTGAATGAATAAAAAGCATATACGCCGATTCGTTCAGTCCATCCAATCCCGGTAACGCATCTGCAATGATTCCAACCTGAAATCCGATCCATGTGGTAATAATAGCTATGGTTGCAACAGGTGCAGACGTTGAATCAACGAGATAAGCCAATTTCTGCCGGGATATTTTTAGTTTGTCGCAGAGAAGCCTTGATGTATTACCTACGATTAACGTATTTGAATAATCATCAAAGAAAATGATTATTCCAAATAGCCAAATTGCAATTTGTCCCTTTTTAGGCGTGTCTGCTTTTTTGATCAAGTGCTGAATAATACCATGCATACCCCCATTCCTGTATATGATACCCACCATGCCACCCAGCATCAATGTGAATAATATCAGGATTGCATGATCCCGATCAATCATCGTATTTAATATGTAATGATAGAATGAATCTAAAAGAGAAGGAACGATCTTAACAATGCTGAAACTGCTTAATGACCAAACACCAAACCAAATGGCGGCAAACAAGGACGGAATAACCGACCGCGATAAAAATGCCAGTGTAATCGCAATCAATGGCGGAAGAACGGATATCCAGCCCAGGATTACCTTACGGTTAAACTGGTGAAGCACTCTGGTTCCTTCAGAAAGTTGAAAGGATACTTCCCCAGTATTTTCAACAATAATATTTTTATAAACAGCCGCTTCATCTGATAAGTTTGAAGCTTGAATAATAGCTCCATTTACCCTCATGATTAATGAATCACTATTGAAAAAATCCCCGGAATAAGAAATATTAAACTCAATATTTTTCAGGACCACTCTTGGAGCGTCAACGGTAATAGTTTGCCCAAAAAGAAAAAATGACATGAATATGCCAACGAGTGTTTTATAAGCAATTTGCTTCATAGAATAGCATGTATGTTAAGGAAAATATTGACAACTTATTCAATAATATTATTTGGTGCTCGCGTGGTAAAAGAGTAAAGAATCTTTTTATAAATTATGACTTGTAATAAAATGATAAAATCCACTTTAGTCATTGGATCCACCGGACTGGTAGGTTCCTATCTTGTTCAGGAATTGTTGAATTCACCCAATTTTGATTCAGTCATAACACCTGTCCGAAAACCATTTTTTGAATCTCATCCTAAATTAAAAGAAATCATTTTTAATTTTAAAAATGAAGATGCAATAAATGACCTTGAGCCGGTGAATCACATATTCTGCTGTTTGGGAACCACAATCAAAACAGCAGGATCGAAAGAAGCATTCCGGTTTGTGGATTATGAATTACCTATTCAGTTTGCTCAGTGGGCTGAAAAAATAAATGCAGATTCTTTTTCAATTGTGACTGCTATGGGCGCAAACTCTAACTCATCCATTTTTTATAATCAGGTGAAAGGAGAGATAGAAAAAGAATTGAAAAAAATGGACATTCCCAAAATTCAGATCTTTCAACCGTCACTTATTATGGGACCAAGAAAAGAGTTTCGTATTGGAGAGGTGATCGGAAAAATATTTATGGTCTTGATTAATCCACTTATGGTTGGCCCCCTAAAAAAATATCGTGGGATTCATGCAAAAACCATCGCCAGGGGAATGGTGTTTCATCTAGATAATAGCGGACAAGGTGTATCCGTTTTTGAATCAGACAAAATTGATTTAAGCATTTGATGAAGCAACTTTTGACTATTCTATGCATCGCCCTGTTTATTTTCTTTTCATGTACACGAGAACGGCAGCAACAGCCTAATATTATTTATATTCTGGCAGATGACCTGGGCTATGGCGAGCTTGGCGTTTACGGTCAGGAGATTATTGAAACACCCCATATTGACGCACTGGCAAAAAATGGAATGCTTTTTACACAGCATTATTCCGGGTCACCTGTGTGCGCGCCATCCCGCTCGGTTCTTTTAACCGGTCAACATACAGGACACACCCACATTCGCGGCAACGATGAATGGGAAGAAAGGGGCGACGTGTGGGGTTATAATGCGGTATTCATGGATCCCGATTTAGAAGGCCAAAGGCCCCTGCTGGATTCCATTGAAACAATAGCGGAAGTGCTGCAAAACAGTGGATACAAAACAGCCTTTATCGGGAAGTGGGGCTTGGGCGCACCGAACACTGAAAGCACCGCAAACAAACAAGGATTCGATTATTTTTTTGGCTACAACTGCCAGCGCCAGGCACACACGCTTTATCCCCTGCACCTATGGGAAAATGAAACCAAAGTTCTATTAAATAATAGATCAGTGCCGCCCCATTCTAATCTGGCTGAAGGCGCAGATCCAAACGATCCTGACAGTTATGCTGGTTTTACTTTGAATAATTATGCGCCAGACCTGATGCATAAAAAAGCAGTGGATTTTATTGATGCAAATAAGGATAAGCCGTTTTTTCTCCTTTATGCTTCGCCGCTTCCTCATGTACCGTTACAGGCACCGGAAAAATGGGTGAATTATTATAAAGCCAAACTGGGTGATGAAGAACCTTACACCGGTAAAAGTTATTTCCCGAACCAAACACCCCGTGCAAGCTATGCCGCTATGATCGCAACTTTGGACGAACAAGTAGGCGACTTAATAGCCACCTTGGTGAAAAATCAAATTTGGGAAAGTACGCTTATCATTTTTACCAGTGATAACGGTCCAACCTATTCTGGCGGAGCAGATACAAAATTTTTTAACAGCGCCAAACCGTTCAAGCCTGAATATGGTTGGGCAAAAGGGTTTTTGAATGAGGGTGGCATTCGCGTTCCCATGATCGCCAGTTGGGAAGGTCATATTCAATATGGCAGCAAAACAGATCATTTGTCCGGATTCCAGGATGTGATGCCAACGCTCTATGATTTGATTGGTGCTAATGCATCAACCATGACAGATGGTATTAGTTTTTTACCCACACTTTTGGGAAAACCCCAGCTTGAAACGCATGAATATCTATATTGGGAGATTCCGGAATATGGCGGTCAACAAGCAGTTCGCATTGGCAATTATAAAGCGATCAGGAAAAACATATTTGAAGGAAATTTAGAAATTGAACTTTACGATTTATCATCTGATATCCAGGAGACCAAAAATTTAGCAGATCAATATCCGGAGATCATAAAACAGGTTGAAGGTATCTTGGAAAGGGAACACGTCTCATCGGAGATTCAACGTTTCAGGTATAATATATTAGATGAATAAAATTTAATTTTTTTACCCTACTATTATGTATTGCATAGTACTATTTATAGGATATAAATTTGCTATACCAAGTAAGTAATAAATTATGAATCTTGAAAATACTATAGCACAAATGCGGAAGGGAGTGTTGGAATATTGTATTCTTTCCATTTTAAAAAATGGAGAAGCATATCCATCAGATATTTTGCTAAAATTAAAAAAATCGAATTTGATTGTGGTTGAGGGGACGTTGTATCCATTGCTTACTCGCTTAAAAAATGCCGGTCTGCTTACTTATCGATGGGAAGAATCAAAATCAGGACCTCCGCGGAAATATTATTCTGAAACCGCAGAAGGAATTGTCTTTTTATCGGAGTTGGACGAGACATGGAAAGACTTGGTCAAGGCAGTTCGATTAACCATAAAAAAATCGTAAAGAACTATGAAGAAAACAAATACAATCAATCTGGGCGGCATCATTTTTCACGTTGATGAAGATGCTTTTACCCAGCTTCAGAATTATCTCAATGCGATTCGTTCATACTTTTCCACGTCTGAGGGGCAGGAAGAAATTGTTGCAGATATTGAATCCCGGATCGCCGAAATCTTTCAGGAAAAAAAGATTAGTATAATCACCATAGTTCAGGTGGATGATGTGATTGCCATCATGGGCAAGCCTGAAGATTATGGAGATGGTGAACAAGATGAAAAAATCACAAAACCGCTTGAAAAAGAGCAAAGAATACGGAAAATATTCCGCCATCCCGATGACAAGATCCTGGGTGGTGTATGTGGCGGCCTTGGGGCTTATTTTAATGTGGACCCCGTACTTTTTCGCTTGGGATTCTTATTGACAATGTTTATTGGCGGTTTTGGATTTTTTGTATATCTCATTCTTTGGGTCATTGCGCCCCTGGCAGATAGGGCATCAGACCATTTGGAAATGCATGGCGAACCAGTAACGGCTGGAACCATTGGTCGGGCTGTGGCTTCAAAAATTGAAGATACGGTTACAAATGAAAATAACCAATCTATGGTTCGAAAAATATTGGCTGGCATAGGTACTGTTTTTGGATTTTTTATTGAAGTTCTTAAACGCATTTTTATCGTACTGGGTAAGATCATTAAACCATTGATTGGTATTATTTTTCTCATATTAGGCTTTGTGGCCGTCCTTGGTTTATCCTTTTTTATTATTGCGATTATTTCTGGAATTGGACACGAATTCCAAGAAATGACTAACACCTTTGATTCCATTTTAGAGCATTTCCCGTTGTACCAGATCTTTGTTTTTCTGGGTCTCATTCTGTTTATAGGTATCCCGCTTTTCCAAATGATCTACCTTGGTATTCAAATGATTTTTAATATGGCGAAACAACAATCCAGCGCAGTGAAGAGTACTTTGTTGGGGATGTGGGTCGTGGGGCTCATCTTAACGATCTTTTTTGGAATTTATGGCATAACACATTTTTGGGAAGATTCCCGAATAGAAGAAATGACCACACTGGAGAATGTGAAATCTGACACGTTGAAAATATTGCTGACTGCTCATGATAATTTCTACTGGGATGAAAGGGATTTGAATGTTGTAGAGACAGAAGATGGAGAGCATAAACTTCTTTCAAATGTAGAAATGGGTGTAGCGCGGTCATACGATTCTCAGTATCACTTAAAAATTATTAAACGGGCTTCAGCAAGGTCATTTCGAGACGCAAGAAGTTATGCGGAAAATATTTCTTATCATTATTATTTAGATTCCGGGCATGTGAAATTCGATCAATATTTTCAAATAACGAGTGATGATCCTTACCAGGAACAGAGTGTTGAATTAACCCTACTCGTCCCTACAGGCAAATCTATTTATCTGGATGAATCCTTAAAATATTTTATTTACGATATTAAAAACACAACAAATACTCATGATTACAAGATGGTGGGACATAACTGGACCATGGGTGATGACGGCCTGTTTAACGAGTTTTTTGAAAAAAAAATTCTCCATGAATAAAACGAAAAAAATTAAATTCATTGAAAAATCAAAAATTCAAAATTTAGGTTTAGAAAAAAGATTGATACAGCTTGAAGAAACATTAGAAGATCTGGAAGATCTGGAAAAATTGGAAATCGAAGTAAACGTATTAAATGAAAAACAATAGATTATTTTAACGTATTTAAAAAAAGACAACTTTTTGACCATTCTGACGTCATAAGGTTGTTCACCACAATTACATAATAAAGGAAAGAGAAGATAAATACAAAAGAGAAACTGCAATTACTATGGAACTACCTGTTCCTCCTTGTAGTTGTGCTAGGCGTTATTCGCTTAACTCACGAAATATTATATGCAATATATGGTAATGCGCATTATCATATATTTCCAATGTAACACTGAATTCGTTACTTGGTGATCATGATATGCTGTTTGTTGTGTATCATTAGTTTAAACAACCAAATTATTTTTTAAGGAAAAAGAATGAATTATCATCGAAATATTTTAACCTTAGTTGGTTTAGGAATTTTGTCTGTAGGATCAATTTTGCAAGCGGAGGCGATGAATGTTCTCGAAAATCCTATTTTAGAGATAAATCGTATTCATAATGCAATAAAAATTGATGGTAACCTTACAGAGTTGGAGTGGGGGAAAGCCAAAGGAACTAATTATTTTTTTGAAATCGAGCCCGGGGAGAATATTATACCAGCGGAAAAAACAGAAGTGAAGGTTGCCTATGATGACCAAAACCTGTATGTAGCATTCTGGGCCTTTGCAGACCCCAAGGATATCCGGGCTTCTTTCCAGAAGCGTGACCAGGCCTGGATGGATGATTTTGTAGCCATTTTTCTTGATACCTACGGCGACGCAAATACAGGAACAATGATTGGGGCAAACCCCTATGGGATACAGATGGATGCGAAAAATAATGGCGGCGGGGATGACGATCCAACCTTTGACCTCGTTTATGAATCCAAAGGAATGATCACCGATGAAGGATACCAGGTGGAAATGGCCATTCCTTTTTCAAGTTTGTCTTTTCCTGATAAAGAAGTGCAGGAATGGAAAGTGGGGTTTTATCGCAGCCTGCCCCGGGAAAAACGGTCACAGATCATCTGGGGCGGATTTGACCGTACCAACCCCTGTTTTTTATGCCAAATGGGAACGTTAATAGGCATCCAGGGGATCAAACAAAGGGGCAGCTTTGAGTTTTTGCCGGCAATTGTTGGTTCCCAGGTTGCTGAGCTGGATCAAAATAATACGCTTCAAAAAGGAAATGTCCAAGGCGAAGCGTCTTTTGGAATAAAATACAGCTTAAGTTCTGATCGTGTTATAGAACTCACCATCAATCCCGACTACAGCCAGGTCGAGGCCGATGAGGAGCAGGTGGACGTGAACACAACATTCGCTCTCTTCTTTCCGGAAAAACGTCCTTTCTTTAATGCCGGGAACGACCTGATCGACACCTGGATCAATGCCATTTATACCCGCTCCATCAATAATCCTATCGCTTCTGGACGCATGATAAACCGGGGGCAAAAAAATTCCTGGTACTTACTGTCGGCCATAGATGAAAATTCGCCATACACTATTCCAGGTGAGGAACAGAGTTTTTCTCTTTCTGGTGGACGAAGTATATCCAATATTTTCAGGTTCAGGCGGACATTGGAAGAAGCCAGTTTTTTTGGTATCCTGGCCACAGATCGTCGCATGGTTGACAATGACGGTAGCGGGTCCGTGGTTGGCTTTGATACACGATATAAATTTAATAAAACGTACCAAGTAGAATTTCAAACCTTATTCAGCCATACCAAAGAACCTCATGACTCGCTGTTGATAAGCAATGTTAACTTTGGAGATAATCACACCTTTACATTCGACGGGGAATCATTTACTGGAAATGCGATGGAGCTTGAGTTTCGCCGCGAAACCGAACACTGGGGGTTAGAAACAGGTTATGACCACAGGTCACCTGCATTCAGGGCCGATAATGGGTTTATTTCCAATAATAACCAGCGCCGGGTCTACCTGGAAAGTTACTGGGTGTATACACCGGATAAAATGATCAGCAAAGTGGTCGGTGGATTTCACTCCGGTATAGAATCAAATTTTGATGGCCAGATTAAAACACGTTACACAAGTTTTTTTGGAAATGTCATGTTACCCAGACAGACTCGATTAGCTGCCAATATAATTACCATTCCATACAATCATTTCAAAAATACAGAATTAACAGGACTATGGAAAATTCGTCTTCGAATTAATAGTCAGTTCAATAAATTAATCTCTTTTGGTGGAAGTCTTGGAAGAAGTATTGAGAAAGTGACCTTTCTGGAAATCCCTGAAAAAGGAAGCAGTAATTCATTTTCGCTTTGGACCAGGCTGAAAGTTTCGGATCGAATGCAGGTAGGCGGTACTTATGAAAACCATCGAATGACGACTCTGGATAAAAAAGAAGAATATTATTCCGGTTATTTAACAGGAATACGGATGAATTATCAATACAATCAGGCACTCAGTTTTCGTTTACTGGGGCAGTATAATGATTTCAGCCAGACCTTTCAGCTGCAGCCGCTGGTGAGCTACCAGCCCAGCCCGTTTACAATCTTTTACATAGGGTCTACATCGAACCAGACTATGAATAATTTAAATGTAGATTCGGTGCGTAATGGACAACTAACTGGTCGGCAGTTGTTTTTTAAATTTCAATACCTTTTTAATTAAATAATAAAGGAAAGAGAAGATGAATACAAAAGAAAAACTGGAATTGTTATGGAAATATCTATTTCTAGCGGTTATAGCCACAGGGATTTTTCGCTTTACGGACAGGCACCATCCATCATCATCATTTCCCCTGCACCTTGCGGGTAATCATGATATGCTGTTTGTTGGCGATGATAAGGTATTTTTTGGCGCTGATGACCATAAAATGGATGTAAAAGTCGAACAGGAAATTGTGGATGGGGATACGATAATGAAGGTGTGGATCAATGGCGAAGAAGTAGATGCGGAAGATAATGATATGAAAGCAGGCAGCTTTGAATGGAAATCAAAAGATGGCAAAATAATAGTGATAGATATTGATGATGATCATCATGATGGAGAACATACAGAAAAAACTGCCGCCGTTGCACCCGATGTTCACATTATCAAGAAAAAGATAATAATACGAGATAAAAATTAACGCAGGTTCAATCCTTATTGATTGAGCTCTGAAAAGAGGAGGCGAAATGAAATACTCTCTCTATGTATTTCTCTGTTTAACAATTTTTGTAGCTTGCTATACCGTAAAAAACCCGGATTCAAAAGGTGCAATTTATAATAATCGATCCAAAATGACAGACTTGGGTTCAGGAATTGACTTTAACAGAATGGATAAAAATATTCGTCCTCAAGATGATTTCTACAGGCATGTTAATGGTAAATGGTTAGATGAATTCGTTATTCCAGCAGATAAATCCAATTATGGTACATTTACAGCTTTGTATGAAATAGCACGTGAAAATGTTAAAGCAATAATTGAAGAAGCAGCCAGTGAAAAAAACGTCAAGAGCAGCAACAATCAAAAGGTAGGTGATCTTTACTTAAGCTTTATGGATACTGTTAAACTAGAGGAGTTGGGTCCCGCTTCTTTATCTGAAGAACTAGCAATTGTAGAATCTATACATAACATATCCGACCTTTCAGAATTTATGGCCTATGCTGATATAGTGGCATCTTCTCCGTTTACCATTTACGTATCCATTGATGATAAAAATCCCAATAGATATATTACTTTTCTTAGCCAGAGCGGACTAGGACTACCAGACCGTGATTTTTATTTGAATACAGATGACTATAGTCAAAATATTCGGTCAGAATATATAAACCATATTGATAGAATGTTGGGCTTACACGGTTTTGGTAATACTCGACAAATGGCTCAAACCGTGATGGATATTGAAACTCAATTGGCGGATAATCACTGGACAAAAGAAAAAAACCGTGATCCAGTTAAAACCTATAATTTATTTAGTTACGATGAGGTTAAAACCATGATACCGAGTCTGAACTGGGATCACTGGGAACGTGCAACTGGTATAAATGGTTTAACCGAAATAGTTGTTCATCAACCTGATTATCTTACAGCATTAGAAACTATTTTGGTTTCCACACCTGTAGAAGATTGGAAGACATATTATAAATGGCGCTTGATTACCGCATCGGCCAGTTTTATGAGCGCAGATATCGATCAGGAGAATTTTCACTTTTATAGAAATGTTCTTAGCGGAGTGAAAAAGCAGGAGCCCAGATGGAAAAGAGGTGTCTCAGTTGTTAATGGAACTATCGGTGAAATTATTGGAAAAATTTATGTTGAACGCCATTTTAATGCTGAAGCAAAAAGGCGCATGACTAAATTGGTTGAAAACCTGCGCCAGGCTTTTGAAGTAGGAATAAATGAACTAGAATGGATGAGTGATAACACAAAAGTGCAGGCACAGGATAAGCTGAGGAAATTCCGACCTAAAATTGGCTATCCAAATAAATGGAAAGACTACAGCAAAATTATAATTAATGCTGATGATTTGTTAGGTAATATGAAAAGTGTAACATTAGTCCTTAGTAAGCAGAACAGGGATAAATTGGGTCAACCTGTTGATAGGGACGAATGGTTTATGACACCACAGACAGTTAATGCCTATTATAATCCTGCACTAAATGAGATTGTCTTCCCTGCTGCCATATTGCAACCACCATTTTTTAATTTGGAAGCTGATGATGCGGTCAACTATGGTGCAATTGGAGCGGTAATTGGTCATGAAATGGGACATGGATTTGATGATTCAGGTTCGCAGTATGATGGCGATGGTGCACTACGAAACTGGTGGAAGTCTGAGGATCGTGATGAATTTAATAACAGAACAAAAATGCTTATAGACCAATACAACCAGTTTACAGTTGTAAATGGCACATCAGTGAATGGTGAATTCACTCAGGGGGAAAATATTGGAGATTTGACCGGTGCGACAATTGCTTATAAAGCTTATCAAATTTCAAAAGAAGATTCAAAATCATCTGTGATTGACGGTTTGACTGGTGAACAGCGTTTTTTTTACGGATGGGGTAGAATCTGGAGCCGTAAATACCGCAATGAAGAGCTCCTAAAGCGGATCAAAACAGATCCTCATTCACCTGGTGAATTCCGTGCAAACGGTCCATTGGTCAATATGCCAGAATTCATTAAGGCATTTGATTTAAAAGTGGGTGACAAAATGTACCTAGATAGAGATAAGAGAGTAAAGATCTGGTAGTATTCTTTTCTAAAATTTTTAACGTCTCTCTTTTTTCCGCATAAGAAAGAAAAAGCGGATACATTTTCAACTGAATAAAATTAATTCATTAATACTAAAATTTGGGACACTCCAAACAATAATTATGGGATTATATCATTTTTATATTCCTTTTCAATTTAATTGGGGCAATTACCTTGAGCAGACAAGTCCTGTAATAAATTGGTCCTTATATTCATTCAATAATTATTTAAGTTTTAATCTTCTTATTTTAGCTTTATTTCTTGGGCGTTATTTGCTTAGAAAGAAAGAGAATACCGAAATTATAACAGTTCTGACTTCTTTGCTTTTTATGTTTTGGCTTTTTAGTACATTATATCAATTGATTGAGCCAATGCCATTACCTGAGCATTTAAAATGGATAGGATTTATATTGATTGGAGTGGCTTTTCTAAATACACTATTATTCCTAATCCCTTTAATTACACTTTTAAAGAAAAAAATACCCCAACCCAAAGGAATAAGAGAAATACATGAGTAGTTCAGTCATTGGAGGAGTGGTGGCAGTTGTTATCGCAGTCTTAGTTGCTGTTATTGATTCACGGCGACAAAAACACACCAAGGATGATGCAAACAAATAAGGAGATAAAATGAAGAAAAAACCAGTTAATATGATTGGGACTGGAATAGCTATAGGTGTTGCAATTGGTGCAGCTATGGGTAATGTAGGATTAGGTATAGCATTAGGTGCAGCTTTGGGTTCTACGATGCAAAAGGAAGATTCTTCAAGTGGAGAAAAGTGAAAAAATTAGTATCGCAAAGGACCTCGCCCAATTGCGAGGCTTTTTGTTTGTGGATTAAATCGACGCCCTTTCGCCTTCCAGCCAATTTAAAATAGAAGAAGCTGCGTGAGGCTCATAACCTGATTGGCCTGTATTTGATTTTAAGCGGGGTTTTTTGTTTGTCGGGAAATTATTAGCTTTAGATATGAAATCCCTCTGGCTCATATTACCTGTATTTAACGTAATTCTCTCCCAAATTCCATTTCCCAAGCCGATTTCTGGTACACAAACATTAAACCATTTAGGATATACTCTTTCATATAATGAAATACATGGACAGCAAAACTGGGCAAGAGCAAATGGAAATTAAACTTAAAGCAGGTAAAAAATATAAAATTTGCAGTTGCGGACTCAGCAAAACCCTGCCCTTTTGCGATAATACCCATCGGGGGCACAATGCATCCCATAATACAGAGTATAAATCAGTGAAAATTCCCCTGATAAAGATACGGTGATCCAAGTAATTTCAAGCCGCTGGAAATCAATAAAGGAAAGTAAATAATGGAAATATATCCATCAATCAATATATACGGTAAAGAATTAAAAACCTGTTGTGAAGACCCCAAAACCGGCTTTTTCCGGAATGGATTATGTGATACCTGCTCGGACGATTTTGGGGTACATACAGTGTGTATTTTAGCTACTGAAAAGTTTTTAACATTCAGCCAGGCAGCGGGAAATGATTTATCCACACCCCACCCCGAATTTGGTTTCCCTGGTTTAAAACCAGGTGACCACTGGTGCCTTTGCGCTACGCGTTGGAATGAAGCTTATGAAAAAGGGATGGCTCCACCAGTATTCCTGGAATCCACACATAAAGAGACTCTCAAGCTGGTTGACTTAAATATTTTACAGCAGTTTGTCCTAAATTAAACCATCACTCAAATATGATAAGTATTGGAATACTGCTAAGTGTTTATACGCAAGGGCGTGGTATCTGAAAAGGAAATGTTAAAATAGATATTGACAATGATATTACTCACTATGGTTTGAACCTAACTGGGGATGTGTTTGTAAAAGCTGTACAAATCGATTGGTGCAAATAAATTATAATTAAAATCCGTTAAATATCGGATTCGAATTGGCCTTTTTAACTTTCCATTAAAATCCTTACAGCATATGTTTATCTACTCCACTTGATCAATATTAATTAGCAACCCCCCAAGCAGTGGTGTTTTTTTTTAAAAAACATTTTGAACTGTTGGGTTTTAATAACCCTACAATATGTTAGGAATAGGAGTATAAACCATTAGTAACTTTAAATTATAAACTCTTGACTAATTTTGAACCCTTTTCAGTAAGAATAAAAGTATCATCGTTAAAGATAACTAATTCATCATTTACCAGCCCTTCCATAAGTTCAGAAAATTCCCTATGTGCAACTTGATGGATTAATTTGCTGTAACCATGTAGAATTTTCATTGGTGCATTACCACCTTTATTTTCTATGGTCTTAAGTATACCATTCCGTGTTTCATCTAAATTCAATTCATATCCTTCCTTATCAAATAATTAGCTAACCTATGATTAATCTTGCTCTTCGTATTTGATAACATCCACTGGACAACCGTTCGCAGCTTCCTTGATCTCTTCCTCATATTGTGAAAAATCCACATTTTCTTTAACGACGTTTATATCGTGGTCGTCAGGGATCTCGAAAACCTCAGGGCAAGTTTCTGAGCTCATTCCGCAGCAGATACATCCATCTTCTATCCATACCTTTGTAATTGGCATAAAAATCGCCTTCTTAATTATAATGAAATTTAGCATAAAAAAAAAGTTAGAGGGGCCAAACAATTAGAAGAATTCAAAAAAGTGATAAACTTAACCATCCACCCCAAAGGGATAGGATTTAAGCAAGAGCCCTGCCTAGCAGCGGGGTTTTTGATTGTATAAAATGGTTAATATATATTAGCTGCTATGAAAAAGCGGGCAAGTCTCTAGATTCAGATTCTCTCGATCAAATGATTTTCAGTTCGTGGATTTAATCTTTAGTTGCGTTATCAAGTATATCTAACAATTCACCATTATTGTGTAATTCCATTGTAATGTCAGCTCCGCCGATTAATTCACTATTTACAAAAAGCTGCGGTATTGTAGGCCACCCTGAATGTTGTGATAATTTCTCCCTTATCATTGGGTCAGTTAGCACATTCACATCCTTGAATTCTACACCGTAATGATTTAGTATCTGTACTACGGAATTAGAAAAACCACACATGGGCATATCCTTGGTTCCTTTCATATATAAAATGATGTTGTTATTATTAATATCATCGATTATTTGTTCTTTCATTTCCATGTTATGTCTCCGATTTTGTTTTTTCCCAGGCTGATTTTGAATATGTCTTCAGTTGCAGGGCATGAATTTCATTGGTCAGGTAATTACCCAGTGATTTATAAACCAACTGGTGCTGTTTGATGAGTGATAAATCATTAAAATCATCACTTATTATTACCGCACTAAAATGATCACCGGTCCCGGTAGTGTCTGCTACTTCAACGTAAGGGTCTGTTAACCCTGCTATTATTAACTCTTTTACTTTGCTCGCTTCCATTTAATTAATAGTGTTTTTCAGGTAATTATATTAATAACAAAACTTCGTATTATTGAAAATGAATATCAAATCATTATATAAAAATTGAAATTAATTAATTTCCACGGAAGATTTTCTCAAGAATAAAAACTTGATCAGGTAGCGGTCAAAGTAAGGCCGGGTACTTTGCTCATTTCCCCTTCCTATTTATACCATTCTGTCGATTCAAATACAAGTACGGAAGAAAGATTAAGCGTAAGTTTCAACATAATGTTCACGTCCTTTACAGAAAAATTAAGTAAGCCTTTATGGTAATTCAGGCCAGGTAATTCATATAAACTGGCAAAGTAGTCTCGTTCAATTGAAATATTCCCATGTCAAAGTTTAAACCAGGACAAATTATTTCTCACAAGTTGTTTCATTATAGAGGTGTAATACTAAACGTTGATGCTACTTTCCAGTTGACGGATGAATGGTATGAATTTATGGCAAAATCAAAACCGTCGAAAAATAAACCCTGGTATCATATCCTAGTAAACGATGAAACTCACATGACGTATGTTGCCGAAAGAAATATACTTCCAGATCATACAGACAAAATTATTAACCATCCTTTGGTACCAGTTTATTTCACAGAAATTGTAGCTGATCAATATGACAGGAACCTGAATTGGGATGGCGATGAACCAGTCCCGGTTGAAAATATTGGGATAGCATAATAGGTCACATTTAATTCATTCTACTGGTGGGGCTTTTTGTTTGTGGGATGGTAGGTGGATTTCAAAAAGATTTATTATACTGTGCGATACTGAAGGGGCGTTACATGATCAAAACTAAATTAAAAAGAAATCTAACGATGGTATCTGAGTTTCCAGATATTTAATGAACGACACACAGTATCTGTCAAAGAAATTCACTTTCGATAATAGCTATGCCCGCCTTCCGGAGCGTTTCTATGTTCGGCTTTCACCAACGAAAGTTCCTGTTCCAAAACTCATCAAACTTAATGAGGAACTTGCACTGGAACTTGGCCTTGACCCGGAAGTATTAAAAACTCCTATCGGCGTTGAAATCCTCTCAGGCAATTGTATTCCAGATGGAGCCGAACCCCTGGCCATGGCCTATGCCGGGCATCAATTCGGCAACTGGGTCCCGGAGTTAGGTGATGGGCGGGCACTTTTACTGGGCGAACTCATTGGTCTTGATGGTATTCGCCGTGATATCCAACTGAAGGGATCGGGTCCAACGCCATTTTCCAGAATGGGTGATGGAAGAGCGGTGCTTGGCCCAATCTTGCGGGAATACATCATAAGTGAGGGAATGAATGGATTGGGAATACCAACCGCGAGGACCCTTTCCGCAGCGCTTACAGGCGAAAAAATAATGCGGGAACAACTCTTCCCAGGTGCGATCCTTACACGAGTTGCTCAAAGCCACGTGAGAGTGGGAACATTTGAATATTTTTCTGCCCGCAAAGATATTGAAGGATTGGGTCTTCTTGCCGATTACGTCATAAGACGACATTTCCCTGATGCTGGCAAATCAAAAAATCCATACAGTGCGCTCCTCTACGAGGTCGCAGTACGGCAAGCAAACCTTATAGCAAAATGGATGCTTTTCGGATTTATCCACGGTGTAATGAATACAGATAACATGCAGATTGTAGGTGAGACCATTGACTACGGGCCCTGCGCCTTTTTGGATACTTATCAGCCAGATATGGTTTTTAGCTCCATCGATCATATGGGTCGCTATGCTTTTGGAAACCAGCCTAAGATTGCCCAATGGAACCTTATTTGTCTGGGGCAGGCTATGCTTCCCCTAATTAGTGATGATGAGGACTCGGCCATTTCCCAGGTCAAAGAGGCAATCGGCATTTTTTCTACTATATATGAAGAAAAATGGACTTCAGGAATTATTGCCAAGCTTGGATTTGTGAATAAAATTGATGGCGATATCCAAATCGCGCAGGATCTTTTACATCATATGGCTGAGAATGAGGCAGATTTCACACTGACCTTCAGGCGATTGTGTGATTTATCCGTCAAAAGTTCAGACTTTGACGGTCATGTTCGTGATCTTTTTGGTTATTCAAAAGAATTCGATGAATGGATTATACGCTGGCGGCGCAGGCTCTTAATAGAAGGTTTGGGAGATCCTGATCGGAAATCTGCAATGGAAACTGTTAATCCCGCTTTCATCCCGCGCAACCATCTTGTCGAGGAAGCGATACGTGACGCACTTAATCAAGATTTTGGATTATTTGAAAAGCTATTGAAAGTTTATAAAGAGCCTTTTAAATATCAGCCGGAATTCAAGCATTTTATGAAACCACCTCTTGCCCACCAAAAAGTACATCAAACGTTTTGCGGGACGTGAAACGAGTTATACCTTGTCAATTATTACTTACCTCAATCTTGCTTATTTAGATACTCTCTCTTTAAGATATGGAAAGAATAATGTCCGATACTTCAATAATAGGCAATAAATCAAAAAAGGATCACAAATGGGACAATTTATAAAAGTAGCAAAAGTAAGTGAGATTTCACCGGGAAATGGGAAGCAAATTGATGCCGGCGGGAGGACAATTGCTTTATTTAATTTGAAAGGACAGTTTTATGCTATTGATAATAGTTGCACCCATGTAGGCGGCTCATTAGCTTCTGGTGAAATTATTGATGAGGATGTTATTTGTCCCCTGCACGGTGCGCGATTTAATATCCCCACGGGAAAAGTCCTTGGGCCTCCGGCAAGGGAGAATATCTCAACCTACCAAATCCGGATTGACGGTGATAATATTGAGATTGAGGTCTAATTAGTCCTTCCAAATTTGCAGAATAATCATAATGGATGAAATACTCAAAGACGTTTATACTTGGTCCGTGTTTTCAGAAGAAAAGAAACTTGATTTTAATGGGTATTTTATTCCCACACAACATGCGTTATTTGGGAACGCGGTTATTGATCCGCCGCCAGTGAGTGACTTGGATCTTGCGCAAATGGAAACTTTAGGTTCCGTCCAGCAGATTCTGATTACTAACCGAAATCATATCCGCTGGAGCCGTGAACTGCAGGAGAAATTTGATGCTGAGATTAGAATGAATTCTGCAGATGCACAATTTGGATCAAAAGGTAAACATTCTCCTTGGATGGAATTTGAAGATTTAATTAAACGGGATCCAGATGTTATCATTGTTATGCCCTGTGGTTATAATATAGATAAAACCAAACGGGAGATGGGTACACTAAGAAAAATGTCAGAGTGGGATAATCTAAAAGCTGTACAGAATAGTGACGTTTATTTGACTGATGGTAATCAATATTTCAACAGGCCCGGTCCAAGATTGGTTGAGAGTTTAGAAATTTTAATGGAGATTTTATATGCAGACAAGTTTGACTTTGGGCATAAAAATACTGGTTGGAGAAAATATATCTAGTTAAGTGATGTAGAACCGCCCAGTAGCGAGGTTTTTTGTTTGTGGATTTAGGTCGGTCTCATAACCCGATGGGCGGAGGTTCGAATCCTTCTCATTCTGCAATAAGGATCTGTCTTTATAGCGGATTTCTTGTATTTTCAGTTACTAATAACTATTAAACTTCAATAATTATAAAGATATAGGAACTCAATATGTATCGTATTTTTTATCTTAGCTTATTGATAATACTTGCAAGAATTATAGCGCAAGAGAATCTTGATTATCAACAACCCCCCAATGAAATTTTAAATCTAGTTGATGTAAAGCTTCCGCCCAGAGTATTAATGGATGAGAACAAGAAATATATGGTTTGTATTTATCGCGACGCTTTTAAAACTATAAAAGAACTATCAGAAAAAGAGATGAGGTTAGCTGGCTTACGAATTAATCCGAAGACAAATATTGGAAGCAGAACTAATTATTATAAAGATATAAAAATTGCAAATCTCCGAAGAAAAAAAACTGTCCTAAGAAGAGTAAGAGGTTTACCAACTGAACCTCGTTTAGCCAATTTTATATGGTCTCCGGATCAAACATCGATTGCTTTCACTAATACAACCTTCCATGGTGTTGAGCTATGGGTTCTAAATGTTAGTGGGGGAGTAGTAAAAAAACTCACTGATGCAAATGTAAATGCGAATCTCGGGGATGCAGTTAACTGGTATCAAGATGGAAAATCTTTGTTGGTAAAGTTGGTGCCAGGTAATAGAGAAGAAATAACTGATTCAGAAAATGTAATTCCCTTAGGCCCTAGGATATCTTCTAACGATGGGAAAAAAGCTCAAAATCGCACATATCAAGATCTTCTAAAAAATAGAATAGACGAGCATAATTTTGAACAACTAGCGCTCTCAGAAATACATAAGGTTAACCTATACGGTAAAAAGACTCTTTGGCAAGAGAGTGATATGTACCGAAATATTTCGTTCTCTCCAAATGGAGAATTTGTTATGGTAACCAAGATTCAAAAACCTTTTTCTTATCTTGTTCCGTATTCTCGTTTTCCATCAAAAACTATAATCTACACTAAATCTGGTGACACTGTTAGAACATTGGTTGAAGTTCCTCTAATTGAAGATCTACCAAAAGGTTTTATGGCAGTTAGAAAAGGAAAGCGAAATTTTTCATGGCGAAATGATAAACCATCTTCTGTTTATTATTCTATCGCGCTTGACGAAGGAGACCCAGAAAACAAAGTCAGTTTCCGTGATGAAATATTCCAGTTGGATGCTCCGTTTCAGGGCGCACCGCTTAGTTTAATTAAAACTGAAAACCGATATTATAAAATTCTTTGGTGTAACGATAGTGTCGCAGTAGCTAATGATTATTGGTGGAAAAATAGAAATACAAAATCGTATTTATTTAATCCACTAAACCCATCAGATGAACCACAAATTATTTCAGATAGAAATTACCAGGACCGCTATAGCGATCCTGGTGATTTTGTAGAAAACAGAAATCAATATGGTAGATATGTTTTAGCACTTAAGAATGGAAAAATATTTTTTCTTGGGGATGGATTTACTGAACAGGGACAGTTTCCATTTTTGGATCAATTAAATATTAACACATTGGAAAAGAAACGATTGTATGAATCTGAATACACTGATAGGATGGAAACACTCCAAAGATATGACATAGGAAAAGATGAATTATTAGTACGTATTCAATCACCAACAGATTATCCAAACTATTATTTTAGGTATTTGGATAAGAATAAACTGGATAAGAATAAACTGGATCAGATCACTCAATTTGATAATCCATTTAAGGGGCTTCAAAATGTTTACAAAGACGTGATTAAATATAAAAGGGAAGATGGTCTTGATCTGTCTGCAACTCTTTATTTACCTGCAGATTATAATCAAAATATAAAAGAGAAACTTCCAATGATTATGTGGGCATATCCTAGGGAGTTTAAAGACAGATCCAGTGCATCTCAGACCACACAAAATCCAAATAAGTTTACTTATCCATACTGGGGATCCCCTATTTATTGGCTTACTAAAGGGTATGCTATTTTAGATAATGTCTCATTCCCAATATTGGGTATTGAAGATAATGAACCAAATGATGATTTCAGAAATCAATTGGTTGCAAATGCTAAAGCAGCTATCGATGCGGTAGATAGTATGGGATTCATTAATAAAGAAAGAGTAGCGATTGGTGGACATAGCTACGGTGCGTTTATGGTAGCTAATTTATTATCTCATTCTAATCTATTTGCAGCAGGTATAGCACGAAGTGGAGCATACAATAGAACACTAACACCATTTGGTTTTCAAAGTGAAGAGAGAAATTATTGGGAAGCACCAGAAATTTATTATCAGATGTCACCTTTTATGCATGCGGATAAAATTAAAACTCCAATATTACTTATCCATGGCGAAGCAGATAATAACTCCGGTACATATCCACTTCAGAGCCAACGATATTTCAACGCGTTAAAAGGTTTAGGGGTAACAACACGACTTGTAATTCTACCCAAAGAAAGCCATGGGTACCGAGCAAAAGAAAGTATCCTGCACCTACTTTGGGAGCAAGACCAATGGCTGGAGAAATATATTAAAAATTAATTTTTTCGGAAACAGGATAAAATAATAGAATACGATTCGTATGGCTCATAACCCGATGGGTGGTTTTATGTTTCGTAATAATCACCCGGATTAGTGTTTAATCTTGTGTAAAATTTTGTAAATCCCACATCTGTCTTTTATTACTTTCCACTATGGAAACATATAACTTTCCACTATGGAAAGTTATTGCTAAATTACTTCCCGAATTGAATACTAATACGGAGATAAAAATTCATGACTAATGAAAAACACAGTGTTAATAGTAGTGAAGCACGTAAAGCGCTTGATACAATACAGCAAATGGAGCGGACGGCGATGCGAAGAGCGACACCGCCGCGTTGGTTTGGGGCTTTGATTGCGCTGTTGGCGGGAAGTTTGGTGAGTCTATCAGCGGCAGATTTGCGTCAATACACAGTTTTCATCATTTTATTGATGGTTTTGGTAATATCGTACCAGAGGCAAAAAACCAGCGTGTCGGCGAAAACATTTCCTGTCAAGACGGCGATTCTTGGGCTGATCATCTTAGTGCCCTTATTCTTTTTGCTGATTATTGCGGCGCAGCTTTTGCAGGAAAGTCTTGGTCATGTTTCAGCCTCTTTGCTTTGTGGTGGCATATTTTCCGTTATTGTGTACTTGCTCAGTTTATTTGAACGACGTTGGTACGATAAGATTAATGTGGAAAAAGGGCAATGAAGACATCCCGTTTTGACAATATTATACATGCACCCAACCGGCTGCAAATCTGTGCGTTTTTGGTCCAGCTGGATGAGGCTGAATTTCAGTTGTTGCGTGATGAGCTGGCGGTGAGTGATTCGGTGCTTTCCAAGCATATCAAACAGCTTGAAAAGGTTGGCTATTTAAAACTGCGCAAAAGCACGGTCAATGGTCGACAACGCACCTGGGTGCATTTAACCGGTGAGGGACGCCAGGCGTTTAAAGACCACGTCAAAGAATTAAAAAGAATTGTTCGTGAATATTAATACCCGCCCAGTAGCGGGGTTTTTTGTTTCCCCATATATTGGGTGATTATTTGTAATTTTTGTCAAATACTAACTGATATAACTACTAATAGAGGAACTATAAAATGGAAGCATTTGGAATAATGGGCTTTATTTTTGGGCTTGGTGCTCTTGGGAAAATTATTATGTTGGAAAAACAACTCAAAGAATCTGGTGTCCTGAAAGAAAAAGCGGAATCTGGAAAGAACTAAATGAAACGCCTCTGGCTAATAACCCCCACCCAAAGGAATAGGATATAAGCAAGAGCCCCACATCAGTGGTTTTTTTGTTTATAGACATTTACGACAAACGGTACTTAATATTGTTTATATGAAGAGAATTCAATTTGTATTAGTTGCTATGCTGCTTCTATTTTGGATTGGATGTGAAGAGGGTGAAAATGAAGATGCAAGTACATCTAATCCTATTATATCAGGTCGTAATATTTATATTGCAGGTTCATCTTATAATGAATCAGGTGATTATACTGCTTGCTACTGGGTGGACGGAGTCAGGATTGAACTTCCAGACGGGGATTGGGCTACAGACATTGTGGTCAGTAACGGGAATGTTTATACTTCAGGAACCAGTGGTTCAAATGCCTGCTACTGGATTAACCAGGAACGGTTTGATCTCCCTGGAGAGTGGGGAGAAGGAGAGAGCATTGATGTGGATGGTAATGATGTTTATGTCGCTGGCTGGTGGGACAACGGTTCCTGCTACTGGAAAAACGGAGAACGGATCGACCTGACCACCAATGCGGAATCACAAGCATTTGCACTTGGAATTCGTAACAATGGAGATATCTATGTTGGCGGTTATTACATGAACAATAACCATTATTATATTCCCTGCTTTTGGAAAAATGGAAACAACAGAACGAACCTGCCCATCCCTAGCGGTGGAGATGGGGAAGTCTATGATATTGCTTTTATGGATGGCAATATGAGGTATTATGCAGGCTATGTACTTAAAACATCTAGCTTTGCAGGGTATACGCCAACGGCTGTTTATTGGCGCCATACTACCAGGACTGATTTGCCCCTGGGTGGTTCAACCTTTGACATCTATGGAGCGGGAGCATATGGTATTACTATAGATGGTGATGATGTTTATGTCGCCGGTTACACTGATTGGTTTGAAGATACCAACAATCCTTACACTACCGGTGGATCTTTTCCTCAATATTGGAAAAACAGCACAATCTATGACCTGGAAGGGGGTCCCATGACTAATTTTGGAACAGGTTTGGCTTATGATATTGGTGTGGCGGACGGGAATGTTGTTGTCGTGGGAGTTGCAACCCGGGATACGAGCTACTACGATAGTCAAGAGAGCGCATGCTATTGGCTTAATAGTGAATTAAATTATTTGGTTAATCAAGATGATGTAAATGAAACTATAGATGATTGGATTACCAGTGAGGCAAGAGCTGTTTATATTGAATAATATTTTATTATCAGCTTGTTTTTCTTGTATTCCTATTAACCAGCCAAATCCCGCCCAGCAGCGGGGTTTTTTGTTTATAGACATTTAGGACTGGCGGGGTGTAAAATCTCTTTTCATTTAACCAAGCCTAACATGAACGAATCCATAACTATTATACCTTTTTCCAGTTTATTGCTGGTCTTCATACCAGCTGGGGTGGTGATCGGCATCCTGCACGCATGGTCACTGAACTGGCAGAATACGATCTATGCTATTATCCGGATGCTGTTCCAATTGCTGCTGATTGGATATTTCCTATTGTACCTTTTCGAATCCAATAATGCATATATCACAATTATCGTTTTATCCGTTATGGTCTTTGCCAGCAGCTGGATTGCCCTGCGCACAGTCCAGGAAAACAGAATGAAATTTTACCGTTATGCGCTGGTCTCCATTCTGATTGGCGGAGGTATTACTTTGTTATTGGTTACCCAGGCAGTGCTGAAGTTGAGCCCCTGGTATCTGCCGCGGTATATGATCCCTTTGGCTGGAATGATTTTTGCCAGTTCCATGAACGGTGTCAGCCTGGCTGCCGAGCGGCTGCAAGCAGAAATGGAAAGGGGCGTGGATTACACGAAGGCACGAGGGATTGCAATGCGGGCTGCACTGATCCCCATCACTAATTCACTATTTGCGGTTGGGCTGGTTTCCTTACCAGGCATGATGACCGGTCAGATCCTGTCGGGCATATCACCGATTATTGCAATCCGTTACCAGATTATGGTCATGTGTATGATCTTTAGTGCTGTTGGACTCTCCTCGGCTTTATTTCTGATCTACATCAAACCTCATTTAAGTAACTGGATAAAAGGAAATAACGATTAACGATCCCCGACTAGCGGAGTTTTTTGTTTCCATATATTTTAAAATAATTTCAAATTGATTATAGATTCTGGTAAAGAAAATTAACTGCAAGAACACATCATAAATAAGACGTCAACAACATATTGTACCCGCAGAAAGTTTCTTATAAATACCATAATGGGGCTTGGAACCATCACGCTGGGTTCATTCACCATAAGCTTTATAAGCGGTTGTTCTGATAATGGACCAACAGGTCCAGCAATTAATAATGACATTCAGGATGTTAGCATTACAGTCGATATTTCTCTGTCTGAAAACCAATCCCTTGCTCATGTTGGGGGAACGCTGGCCTTAGGGTCCAATGCTTTAGATATTGTAGGTATTCTCCTTTACAGAAGTAGTGAAACAAGTGTTTTAGCGTACAGCCGCAGATGCACTCATAATGGCTGTACAATTGGCGCTTTTCAGAGTGGCACATCTACATGCCCCTGCCACGGCAGCAAATTCGATACATCAGGTAGTGTTGTAAACGGACCAGCTGCTACTGCCCTGAAGCAGTATCATGCAACTTTGCAAGGAACAATCATCACTATTACACCATGAACTACCTATACTTTAGGATTTAAAAAAGCATCAAGCCCTGTCCAGCGGGGTTTTTGTACAGGAAAGGTCAGGATATAAAAAGCGCAGTTATTGTGGTTTAGGTTTTTTAGATTCAGGATACCAGTGAAATTTATGTATGCAATCATCTTTTCTACACTGCTGGAAATGGCAGCAGCTGCAGACCCCAATGCTCCCCACCCCCATCAGGGGATCATCACCAAATTTATCGATCCCGGCAGAGCTGAGCTTACCCCGGCAGAAAAAGCAGCGCTTTTATCCGGCCAGGCAGTCTATAAGCAGACCAGACACGATAATGTCAATCGTGGAACGGCTATCTTTGATGTGGCCGCCGGCCAGGAAATCGTATGGCAGGTGATTACCAGCTTCCAACAGTACCCAAAGTGGATCCAGGAGATCAGCGGTACTGAAGTCTACATGTCGACAGGCAGGAACATTTATGTTGATTTTACTATTTCCGTTTATATGGTGAATGTTCAATATTATATCAAGCATGATTACCAGCCGGAGAAAGGCTGTATGACCTGGACGCTGGACTACAGCCGAAAAAGCGATCTTGATGATTCTGCAGGATACTGGCTGGTCTACACATCTCCTACAGATACTGGAAAAACAAGGGTAGAATATTCAATTGCCCTGCGCATCGGGCCCTTGATCCCTGATTTCATAGAAACGATCTTGACCGATAAAGGGATTGAAAATGCAACCATGTGGGTAAAAAAGGGTGCCGAAAAGCATAGTGATAATTAAGACATTTTAAGTATTTTGCTTTTCCGATGTCGTTTTTTGTTTAAAACGGGTCTTTATCTAACAAATCAAACCTGAACCGCCCCGCCTCGGATCACCCACAGCTTCCTCTGGCGTAACAGCATTCACACCACCAAAAAATAAATTCTGTTCATCCCACTGGTGGGTTTGAATGCCATCAGGCAGTTCGTGTTCATCATGTATGGGGATTCCAGGTTCACAATGCAGGACGTTGCCTTCCAGATGGATCCTGGATGACTGGATGGCTCTTTCAAGATCCATGTTCTTCATTAAATTGAGAATGACCTGGATCATGGCCGAACGGATGCGGTTGCTGCCGCCGCTGCCAATGACCAGTTCAGGTCCATCATTGCCCATGATAACGGTAGGGGAAATCATGGTTGGCAAGCGCTGCTGCCGCAGGAAATTGTGAAAGCCGGAGGGGTTTAAATCTTCCTCCCCAAGCATATTGTTCAGCATTACACCCAGTTCCGGAATTAAATATCCGCAGCCTTCGCCGTTGGTAGTGGTAACGCTGGCTGCATTTCCAGCTTTGTCAATGATACTAACCTGGGTGGTGGCCCCGCGGGATGGCGGATCGTTTCCAGTTTCAGCAGCCGTTTGCAGGGAACGGTATTGTTCAAGGTACCGCTCGAAGGTGTTTTCAGCTAGTATCTGTGAGATCTGGTAATTGTCATTGGGATCGTTGGATGAATCCTTCCTGGCAGCAGTCGTCACCTGCATGGCGCGTACCAGGTTCATAATATCTGTGCTTGAGGCAGTGTTTGCACGTTCCAGCAGCTGCAGCGTAAACGTGATCAGCGTGCCGCCTACCGATGGCGTGGGATTGGTATAAATGGTCTTACCATTGAAGCGACTTTTTAAGGGAACTCTTTCTACTACCTTATAATTGGCAAGGCAGTCTGCTGTAAGTAAACCACTCTGACCAACGGTATTGAGTATGTATGAGGATCCCCGGCCTTTATAAAAGAAGTCCGCACCTTGTGTAATGAGTTCTTCCATAAAATCTGCAAAGGCCGGATTATTAAATCGGTCACCCGCCTTCAAAAATTTTCCATCTGGTGCAAATAATGTTTTTCCGCTTTCGGAATGGGTTAGGATCGGTTCAAGTATTTCGTTTACGTAACCTTGCGCTTCATTAAAGACAATGCCTTGCCTTGCGGCTGCGATCGCCGGTGCTAATACAACATTCAAGGGCAGTTGGCCCAGCCGTTCATGCACCTTCAAAAGTCCGGCTGTATTTCCAGGTACCGCAGCAGAACCTTGGCCAACGTGGAATTCCTGCTGACTGGGGCCAAAATCAACCCAGACGCTGAAGAAATCCAGTTCTTTCCCTGGCTGGGGCGGGGGAGTATCTACGAAAAAATCAAATAACACAGGATCACTATTCACTGGACAGGCCAGCAGTGCGCCTCCGCCGCCGGGTCCTGTGAGGTTGCATTCTGACACCATGGACGTAAAGACGGCTCCCACAGCAGCGTCAAAAGCATTGCCGGCGTTTTCCAGGATGTCCCTGGCGGATTGGACGGTTGTTTTTTCCCCGCCGGCTATGGCTCCGTATTTCATTGTTTATAACAATTATTGCAAGGTCAATAATAATAGAAATAATCAAGCCTTAACAGAAATAATAATATTCAACCCTGAACCCCACAGTATTTTTAAAATATGATATTTATAAATTATTTTTTGTCCGGTTCGTAATCCAGGATATCGCCGGGTTTACAGTTCAGTACTTCGCAGATTTTTTCTAACGTGCCGTAGCGGATGCCTTTCACATTCCCCTGTTTCAGCCGGGAGAGGTTGGGCAGGGTGATGCCGATTTTTTCCGCAAGCTGGGAGACGGTCATCTTCCCTTTCGCCAGCATGACGTCAAGGTTAGTAATAATGGGTATGGTTTTAAACGATGGACTCTTTTTCTTCTTCCAGTTCTGATGGCCGTGACGGATAATCTGGTACCCGAAGCATTTCGGGGTTTATTCGTGTAATTTGTGGACTGATGATGGAAATTTCCGTTTTTTATCTGAACTGTAAGACCGATTTTTCGGTTAGTTAATCAAGTTAAATGTCATCCTGCCAGCAAGATGCCCTCTCTTGGTTTGCTACTGTTTCGTTGTCCAGCCCCAATAATTATATCTATGATTTCACTGATAGATCCGTTTGTTGGTATAGAAATCGAAGATTTTATGCACCTAACACTTTTTGTGCTCATTGATTACAATATGCCTGAACAAATTTCAAAAGAATTTGATTACATTACCATTGCAAAACAAAAGTACTTGATATGCTAAGTTTTATGAATATAAATTTTACGCAATCGATGGCGGAACTATCACAAATGATTGTGGTAATCCTGTAAAAAATCCACATGTTAATATTAACGGATAAAATTCATTTCAAGGTTGGAATCATAGTTTGACGGCAACTCTTCAAACAATTGCCGATAAAGTTAATGTATCGCGCTCGACGGTCTCACGGGTATTAAACAATAAATGGAAGAAGTATGGAATAAGCCAGGTTACTGCCGATAAAATCACTTCCCTGGCAAAGGATTTACATTATATAAAGAATGAAGCGGCTCGCTCCCTGAGAGAAAAAAAAACATTTACCATTGGGGTTGTAATTAGAGATATAACCAATCCATTTTATTCTCAACTTGTAAAGTTTGTCGAAAGTGCCCTTTACACTAAAGGATATACTATAATAATTTGTAATACCGGATATGATTTAGATAAGGAAAACGGCCATATCAACGTACTGCTCAGTCGTCGGGTTGACGGTATTATCTTATCACCAATTCAGAATTCCATAGAAAATATATCAATAATTAAAGATCGAAATGTACCGCTCGCTCTTTTTGATTGTAAGATCGATAATTTTGATGCCGACTATATTCTGGTTGATAACGAAGCAGGCACTATGGAAGCGGTAAACCACTTGATAGCTCAGGGGCATAAAAAAATTGGTTATATCGGCGGCGATTCTTATGATTCAAATAGCCGACTTCGATATGCGGGTTATAGAAAAGCCCTTTCAAAAGCATCTCTTTCTATGACAGAACATTATATAAAACATGGCAGTTACACATTTAAGCACGGTTATGAAACAACAACAAAATTACTCCGTTCGAGTGACGCCCCGACAGCGTTTTTTGCTGCAAATAACCGCATCGTGTTGGGCGCTTGTAAAGGGATAATGGATTGTGGATTACAAATCCCAGATGATGTTTCAATTATAGGTTTTGATGATTTTGAAACAGCCACCATGTTGCCTAGTCCACTAACTGTTATCCGTCAACCCCTGAGGGAACTGGCCTTCAATGCGGTTGATATATTATTATCAAGAATGGATAAGACGAATAATATTCCCTATGTAACCAGCAAGCTTAAAACGGAATTTGTGCTTCGTAGCTCTACCAGAAATGTAAATTAGAAGAATAGAATGATAAACATTAATTATCTTTTTAAAAGTAATTTTTTTTTGTTTCTTCGGCATTTGATCCTGATACCGGCATTATTTTTGTCGTTTACTTGGGGTGGAACAACCGGCAAGATTAGCGGCCGAATTATCGACCAGACAACCGGTGAATCGCTCATTGGGTGCAACATTATTGTGATCGAGGAAGGGTTAGGAGCCGCAACCGATTTAAACGGATATTATAATATCTTAAATATACCTCCCGGAACATATACTGTTAAGTGCATGATGATTGGCTATACCAATGTCAACTATACGAACGTTACTGTCAATGCCGATTTCACTACCACCATGGATTTTCAACTCTCTATTGCCGTTATTGCCGGTGAGGAAATCACCGTTATAGCGGAAAAACCTATTATTACAAAGGATCTCACTTCTTCAAGGGCAACTATCAGCAGTGAGACCATTTCCGAAATGCCAGTAGAAGAAATTGGGGACGTTCTGGAACTGCAAGCCGGAATCGTGAGAGGGAGTGATAATAAAATTCATATTCGCGGTGGTAGAGCCAGTGAAGTGGTATACCTTATTGACGGTATTTCTGTGAGCGATCCCTTTTCGGGTGAAATATCAGTGGAAGTGGAAAACAACGTTGTGCAGGAACTGACGGTAGTCAGTGGAACATTTAATGCAGAGTACGGTAGGGCTATGTCTGGTATTGTTGAAATTGTAACCAAGGATGGGGGTAAGGAATTCTCGGGAAATATTTCAACTTATTCAGGGGATTATTTGAGTTTTGATGAGGATGTCTTTTGGAATATTGATGATATTAGTCCCGATGGTTTAACAAATATTCAAGTAAGCCTGAATGGGCCGATTCCAGGATTTGGGAAAAAGTTAACATTTTTTGCTTCAGGTAGATATTACAGTGATAAAGGATGGTTGTATGGCAGAAGGTGGGTAACTCCGGGCTTTCTTAATCAATCTAACCCTGATAGTGTATTTTGGGCGGTTGAACCTGGGGACAGCGCTTTTGTTTCCATGAATTTCTTTTGGAAAACGACTGCACAGGGTAAACTGACTTTTCGACCGTTTCCAAAGATCAAACTCTCTTATGGCGTTTTTTGGAATAAGTCAAAATACCGGGTATATGACCAGATATTCAGATACAATCCGGATGGTGATTACAAGCACTATAAGAATGCACTTACTCAAATTTTTACCCTGAATCATACACTATCTAATACTACTTTTTATACATTAAAATTTTCCAAAATATCCACCCATTATGAGCGACATGTCTTTGATGACCCCCTCAATCCCGGATATGTGGATATTGAGGCATATAAAGGCAGATTATACGATGGCGGCACCAAACTTTGGCATGTAAGTCGTGGGACCACTAGTTCCGGAGGCAGGTTTGATCTACTGAGCCAAGTGACAAATAATCACCAAATAAAAACCGGATTTGATATTACAAAATACACGATGACTTATAAAGATTTTAGAGTGTTATTGAATCGGAGCACTAATTATGAGCCTGCTATCGGAGAGGATGTTCCAGGAAATATAAATTTCAACAATTATAAACACCGTCCTTTGGAAATGGCAGTATATATTCAGGATAAAATGGAATTTGAGGATATGATTGTTAATGTTGGTATTCGATTTGACTACTTTGACCCTGACGGCAAAGTTCCAACTGACACAAGAGATCCGGATAATGCCAAGTATTTTTGGGTGCAAATGGGTGCTGCTGATCCGCTGCGTATTCGCGAGGCAGATTATAACAGCTCTACAATGGTTATATTAAGCACGGTTGATATACAGGACATACCGTGGGAATACAAATATAAAGATGCTGAACCGACGCAAAAAATAAGTCCCAGAATTGGAATTGCGTACCCCATTACGGAAAAAGGCGTCATCCATTTTTCGTATGGTCACTTTTTTCAGACACCCCCTTTTCAGTATCTTTACTTTAATTCTGAGTTTGAAGTGCGACCCGGACCGCTAAATAAGAATGAAGGGAAGGGAGTGTTTGATAGAGTATATAGTATTGATCCTGAAACGGAAGGTAACAAAATGGGGAATGCCGAGTTGAAGCCCCAGCAAACAATTATTTACGAATTGGGTCTGCAGCAACAAATTGGTAATAGCATTGGCATTGATATTACTGGTTTTTATAAAGATATGAGAAATCTATTAGGTACTGAAATTGTTGAGATGTATGATACGCGACTCTATGCCAGATATATTAACCGGGATTATGGTAACATTCGCGGGGTGACTTTCGCTGTACACCAACAGCGGTCTAACAATATTTCCATGTCATTGGATTACACATTTCAAATTGCCGAAGGAAACGCCTCAGACCCGAATGATGCCTTTTTAGATGCAATTGGCGGTCGTGAAAGTGAAATCAGGGTTGTTCCTTTAGATTGGGATCAGACACATACGTTAAATGTAAATCTATTTATTATGACACCTGGAAACTGGGGATTAAGTATTTTGGGTAAATTGGGGAGTGGTTTGCCTTATACGTTCGAACCACCGCAAACAGGTGCCCAATTTACCCGTTTTGAGAATAATGAAAGAAAGCCGGCCAATATCACGGTTGACCTCAACGCTCATAAAAAAATCAATATTGGAGGAATCAAGGGTTCACTGTTTTTGAAAGTTTATAATCTTTTTGACCGTCGGAATGAAATTGCTGTGTACAACGATACTGGACGTGCGGGGTATACAATTCGTACGCAATTCTGGGGTGAGTGGGTGGACATCGGATCCCAACAACAATGGGTGAATCGACCGCATATGTTTTCTCAGCCACGACGATTTATATTGGGTATCAGCTTAGGCTTCTAATTACTATGATTGGTATTATTTCAAAAATGGGGCAACCCAGCAATAAAGCTTCAAACGTATCCCGGTCAACTTACCCCCCACAAGAGCGTAGTGCTGGCAGGGAGTTTGGTCATACAAAGAATTTCATTATGGCATTGATGCTGCTTTTGGCTGGCACGGTGGTTTATGGGGACGGTCCTTATGGTGATGTGGCGTTCCGTAGAATGGGAACCCACAATGGGAACCTGATTGCAACAATTTTCTTCAACCAGGGAGACATTAGCGGCTGGCATGGCTGGGGTTATCCGCCTCCACGTATTGAGTGGCCGAAGGGGTCGGGTCATGAATACGGTGATGAAAACAGTTTGCTGGTGATAGCAGAAGTAGTGAATGAATCTGGAGAAACCATTCATATTCT
>ENA-ORDI01000223-ORDI01000223.1-marine-metagenome-genome-assembly--contig:-NODE-223-length-40484-cov-4.035093_pt1 | contig 40484 bp, 37 predicted proteins | sample MGYA00248628_ERZ508525 | MGnify/ENA primary metagenome ERZ508525 (study PRJEB26195, sample SAMN05422138) | marine metagenome | isolation source: East of Porto Seguro, South Atlantic Ocean | place... | reverse complement strand
TCCTGGGTGGAGCGCTGTCCGAGGTGTTCGGATGGCGCTCTATTTTCTTGATAACAGCCTTCGCTGTCCTCGTGATTCACGTGGCGACCAAGGTCTTTCCACGGGATGAATCCCGCAGTGATGATCCGCTGGACATCCCAGGCGGCGTGTTCCTGGGGGCAGCAATTGCTGGGTCGCTATTCGCGATTACTGAAGGCGCCGGGTCCGGCTGGGGATCGGCTCCGGTGCTGAAGGCGACTGGGATATCGGCCCTGTCATTTGTCTCGCTCGTGGTCAGACAGCGCACGGCGCACTATCCGTTTTTGCCGGCAGAGCTGGTATCTAATTGGCGGTAAGTGGCTCTCGTGACCACGTTCGTGCGGACCCAGATTTTGTCACTTGCCATGAGCGTTAACACGATGGCTCTTTTCGCCGATGGCAGCTTCGGAATGGCTGTTCTGACGGCCATTCTCATGCGGAGTCCGAAGCCTCGTTCAAATCCTTGAATAACGGAACGGTGACCAGCTTCAGTAACGGATATTTGATACTCACAAGTTGATTGCTGATGACGCTAGCGTTGTCGCTTTCGCTGCCATACAAGAAACACGGCCCCGTTCATTCAGAGGTTCGAACCGCCCCTAAATGGGTGCCTGACTGCTCGGTTTCGTGTACTCCAAGTTGCGAGGAAGAGGGCGCGCGGATCGCAGCAGATTCAGGTGATCGCATACCGGTTGAGGCGGCGCCATCACGACTGTCCCGAGTCGGATTAATCGTCCAGTAATAGCCGGATGTCGTGGGCGATTTCCAATGGGTTCAGAGGTGATGTGAATACCACCCGCCGCTGACCTTCACGGTCGATTAGAAACACAGGGCTGGAGTGGATGACCAGGTAGGCGTTGGTGATCTGCTGGCTCAGCGCATCCAACGCTCCAGTAGTCTGGGCAGGCGGGGAAGGAGGATTGCTCGTCTGTAGTTGGTTTTTGTCGTCAACTGCAGGGTCGACAAAATAGGCTTTCCAGATTGGCTCCAGCTGGCCCTTCGTGCCTACGAGGTAGCTCCACTCGTTCACGAGGCCCCATTTTTCCAGAAAATCGTGGGCCTCTGACACAGTGTCCCGTTCAGGATCGACGCTGACCGCAATAAATTCGACCTGATCTTCCACATCGGTTAAATCGCGGAACGTCTCTTTGAGCTGTGTCGTAATGATTGGGCATACGTCGGGGCAGTTGGTGTAGAGAAACGTGAGAACGACCACTTTGTCCTGGTGGTCGGCGAGGCTCGACACGTCGCCGAACTGATTCTGGAGTTGAAAGTCGAATGCGGGTTCGACGTTGTTGAACTCGGTGCCGCTGAACGCCTCTGTTGGCGCAGAAGCGCATGCTGCAAGTAACGCACAGACCGACGCTGTAGCGACCACAGACATGGCTGTTCCAAGGAGAATTCGCATCGACTTGTATGCCGCGTTGAGTCGCTTCATCCACACATCCAACCCCGCTAAATTTTCCACATTTTCCCGAAGCGAACCATCGCTGGATCCCGGTCTTCGGTTAACCCTTCTCGGTGTTTCTTTCCAGCAAGAACGCGATCAAAGGCACAAGCACCACCAGAGCGGATCCCAAAATTATGACACCGTTCTCATGCAACACTGATTCTTCGATAAGCATAAAAATGACACCAAGACTTCCGGCAAAGGTCGCGATGCATATGATAGCCATGATGGGGAAAAGCATCGCGAATTTGAAGTTCTTGTTCACGTGGATATGTCCTCCAATTCAGGACCTTTATCCTGATAATATGTTTCGTATTGACGTCGGCGTTTCTCAGAATCGGCAATGCGCTTTCGTTCTTCCTCTCCGAACCAACGGAAAAAAATAACGATCAACAGTCCTAGGAATAGCACACCGCCTCCGATTTTCATGATGACGGCTCCTACCTGTTGGTCGGTCAGCGGCGTCAGCACCGAAATCCGAGGCGCGTTGACGTAAAACTCGTACAGTGGCTCGGTGGCGAACACCAAAGCGCCGAACAGGATAATCTGCCCCAGTGACAGACCGAACAGGTAAAGCATCGCGACTGGAGGCGACATTTTGGGCAGCTCGGGCATCGTGCTGGTCAGAGGCCACCACACCAACACTCCCGTGCCGACCATCAATAGGTGTTCGACGAAATGCACGCCGTGGTTCGTGACTGATACGTGGTATAAACTGGGCAGGTGCCAGATAGAAAATACCAGGTTGAACACCAAGAATGCGCCGACGGGGTTGGTCAATATTTTCAATCCCTTGAATGCCCAATTAGGTCGGAGCAGGGGACGGATCAGCCAGTCTGGAGTGCCTATTATCAGGAATGGCGGGGCAATAAGCGTGATGAGAACGTGCTGAGTCATATGGACGCTAAACAGGTACTTTTCAGCCACCACGTGTATCGGCGAAAGCACAGCAACGAATATCACCAGAACACCCAGCGTGAACGTGGCGATCTTGCGCGGATCAACATCGTCGGCCAATCCGTAACGCTGTCTCAAAGGGCCGACGCCCATGAGATAAGCTGACTCCAGCGCAATGAGGCCAATCAGCGCGTCGGGATGCCCTCCCCATTGTAACCAGAGAGACTCGGTCCCTAGCACGCCAATCTCCTTGCTATCCGCACTGAATCAATCCTCAATGATAATCAAACGAAAAATTGGAACAACGCGATGAGCGCGAACACGACGGTCATCGCCAACGCCAACCCGGCGGCAAACAATGTTGTGAACAACTTGTGGTCGAATTTCAGGTGCATGTAAAACATCGCGACTAGCGCGAACTTCGCGATAGACAGGACAGCCAGCACCGGAATAATCCCCTTGCCGATGGCAGTGATGTAGAAAACGCCGACCTCAATGGCTGTTATCGCCGACAGAATGAGCGCGACTTTGAAGTAGGTTCCCGGAGTGGGATGCCCTGTATGCACTATCGCCTGTGATTCTTGCTGACTCATGTTCCACCCAGATTATTGAATTTTGTCGATTACAACCTTGGAGCGGTTGTCGATGTTGGTACAAGGCTCGGCAGCGGTTGTCTTTAGAAACCCTCGAAGACTCCGAACAAGTAGATGACTGTGAAGATGACGATCCAAACCACGTCAACGAAGTGCCAGTAAAGGGCCGCAAGGTCCAGGTCCTCTTCTTTTTCTGGGCTGGCTCCGCCTTTTCGGAAGGAGTGGAATAGGAGAGACAGCAACCAGATCACTCCCAGCGTCACATGCGCGCCGTGGAATCCGGTGAGCGTGAAAAACGTGGTGCCGAACAGGTTCGTGCGCGGTGTCAATCCGTGTTGAACAAAGTCTCGAAATTCGAATACCTGGAAAGCCAAGAATGTCGCGCCCAGGATGGCGGTGGACGCTAACCAGATGCGATAGGCTTTGATGTTGCCCCGGGTCAGAGCGGCATAGGACAGCACCATGCTCATCGAGCTCATCAGTAGCACGAAAGTGCTGACAGATGTGACAGGAATGCTGAACACATCTTCAGGGAACGGGCCCACGAGGCTCTTACCCTGATAGACCAGATATGTGGCTATCAAGGCCCCAAAGAACATGCAGTCGGACCCGAGGAATGCCCACATCAGGAGCTTTCGGTGACTCAGGCCTGTCGATGTGGCCTCGTGCTCCCCTCCGTGGGGCATTGATGGTGCGTGTGCCAAAAGTTAGCCTCCGCTCTTAATGGGAAGAGTGTTCATCGTCGGGGTCAGGGTCGTTAACTGGCTCGAGCGCCCATGCATAGACGCCGATCATGCCGATCAGCACTCCTGCCGCAGCCAGGACGAAGTTGTAGATTACGCCGTTATACACAACGCCGTAACCTGCAATAAGCAACCCGATGCTGACAACAATAGGCCAGTAAGACGGCTGTGGCAGGTGAATCGAGTGTTCTTCTGGCTCGTAGCCTGATCCGCCGGACACCGGCACGGGGACGCCGATGCGACGGCGCTGTTTCTCTTCCCACCATTCATCTCGGTCTGTGACTTCTGGAATCACGGCGAAGTTGTACTCAGGAGGCGGCGAGGGGATGGACCACTCCAAGGTTCTTGCGTCCCAGGGGTCGCCGGACGCTTTCTCGCCGTTCCTCCAACTGTTCACAAAGTTGTACACGAAGAGCAGCATGGAAGCTGCCAACATCAACGAGCCAATCGTGGATATCAGGCTCCAGAACTCCCACCCCATGTTTTCCTGGTAGGTGTAAATCCGCCGAGGCATGCCGTCAAGCCCGGTGAAGTGCATCGGGAAGAAGGTGATGTTTTGAGCGATTAGCATCGACCAGAACTGCACTTTGCCCAAGCCCTCGTTGTACATCTTGCCGGTCATCTTGGGGTACCAGAAGTAGATTCCGGCGAATATTCCCATTAACGAGCCTCCGAACAGCACGTAATGGAGATGGGCGACGATGAAGTAGGTGTCTTGTTGCTGGGCGTCGGAAGCGGCGACGGCGTGCATGACGCCGCTGATCCCGCCCATGATAAACATGCCGACGAATCCCAGGGCGAATAGCATCGGCGTCTTAAAGTTGAGGGACCCGCCCCAAATTGTCCCCAGCCAGTTGAACACCTTGATGCCCGTCGGTACGGCGATCATCATGGTGGTGAATGTGAAAACGGAGTTTGCCACCGGGCCCAAACCTACGGTGAACATATGATGGCTCCAAACCATCCAACCCATGAAAGCGATGACGACTCCCGCGACAACCATAGTGCCGTATCCGAACAACGGTTTCTTGGAAAAGGCTGGTAGCACATCCGACACGATTCCCATCGCAGGTAGTATCAGGATGTAAACTTCCGGGTGGCCGAACACCCAGAACAGGTGCTGCCACAAAATCGGTTGGGCTCCTGCGGCTACGTTGAAGAAGTTCATTCCAAATGTGCGATCGAACATCAACTCGATAAGCGCAACTGTGATCACAGGGAAGGCCAACACCAGCAGGATCGCTGTAAGGAGCGTCATCCAGGTGAACATGGGCATACGCATCAAGCTCATGCCTGGAGCCCGCATGTTCACGATGGTGACGATAAAGTTGAATGCCGCTGCCAGCGAAGCAACACCCAACACCTGGAGGCTAACGACCCAAAGGTCGATGCCGTGGCCTGGGTTCGCCGTGATGCCGGTTAAGGGCGCGTAAGAAAACCAGCCGGCGTTGGGAGCGCCTCCCGTGATCCAGCTAATTTTCAGAAGAAGCGCGCCTGCGAGGAACGTCCAGAAACTGAAAGCGTTTAATCTGGGGAACGCAACGTCGCGGGCGCCAATCTGGAGCGGCACCACGAAATTGAAAAACGCCGCGCTCAAAGGCATCACCGCAAGGAAGATCATCGTCGTTCCGTGCATGGTGAATAGCTGGTTGAAAATCTCAGGCGATATGAGATCTAGTTCGGCCTGCGCCAGCTGAGCCCTCATGAGAAGCGCTTCTATTCCGCCGGTCAAGAAGAGGATGAACGCGGTCACACCGTACAAAATGCCGATGCGTTTGTGATCGATTGTCGTAATCCAAGACCAGACACCCGTAGGGTGAACGGGTCTTGGAATTGCGAAGGGCATGGTGCTCATCCGTGGCCTCCGTTGGAATTGCTCCAGTGGTGCATGTTGAATTCCTTAACCGATAATCGTATTCAGAGCTTATTTCAGGCTGGACAGGTAAGCAACGAGCGCTGATATGTCAGGCTCACTGAGCGCTTTATTCGTGTCTGTATATACAGCAGCCTGCATGCCCATAATGTTGCCAGGTTTTGCGTTAAGCGGGTCTTCGAGCCACTCTCTCAGGTTGGCTTGAACGAGTGAAGGATTGACCTTGTCGAACTCGTCTCTGTTTTCGAACACGCCACCAGCCAGCGTTGATCTGCTGGCGACATGGGTGAGATTGGGTCCGATTCTACCCGATGAGCTCGGATCGGTTGCATGGCATCCGGTGCAACCAGACTGTTGGAATATCTGTTTGCCAGCTGCGATGAGCGGGTCTGCAGATTCTGCGGCGGGTTCGGCCTGTGCCAGCAACCAGGCGTCGAAATCTTCACGAGGCTCGGCGATCACTCGAAAACGCATAAGCGCGTGAGCCACGCCGCAAAACTCGGCGCATTGGGCATACAGATATCCGGGGCTGTCGGCCTGCAGCCACATATCGTTGCCATTGCCGGGCACCATATCCACCTTGCCGCCAATTTTGGGCACCCAGAAACTGTGGATCACGTCGACCGATTCCAACCGGATGTTGATCGGCTCGCCCGTCGGGATATGCAACTCGTTAGCGAATACAATCTCTTCATCCGGGTTCACAGGATGAGGGTAACGGAACTCGAACCACCACTGGTGCCCGATAGCATCGACCACAAGCCCGCCTTCGGCCGGAGTGCGTGGGGAGTTGGTGTTGTCGAAAATCGTGATAATCGTGGGAATTGAAACCAAAATCAAAAGGGCGGCAGGGATCACTGTCCAAGTGATTTCCAGTGTGTTATTGCCGTGAGTTTGGTGGGGCATCTCGTCATCACTACGACGTCGAAACTTGATGATCGCGTAGATCATCAGTCCTTCAACTATCACGAAGACTAGAGCTCCAGTTGCGAAGATCATCCAGAACAGATTCAACTGCGATTGGGCTACCGGACCCAAAGCTTCAAATGTGGATTGTGGATGGGATTGGTTGCAGCCGAACATCAGCGCCGCAAACACCGTCAACAATGTCAGGCTGACGATATTTTTCGGGCGCCGGCTGAAATTCATTATGTTTATCGGAGTCCCCCTCACTGATCTTGACGCACGCCGTTTCCAGCGTGTGACATCGGTTACAGAATCTACCAAAGCGTTAGGTTACAGTCAAGGTGTTGTCTGGCGGCGTGACGCCAATCGGTAGCCCGTAGGATGGATATTCACTCGGTGTCATATGACGCTGTCCACAATAATAACCATGAACAATGCGCCCAGGTAGGCGAGCGAGTACAGATATGTTGACTTAGCGCCCTCGATGCCGGGCCTTCTCATGAGGCGCCATGCGAAGTACACAAAGCCGATCCCGAGCGCGGCCGAACCTCCCAGATAAGTCCATCCGACCGCTCGTGTTGTGAAAAACATCACTGTCAATGCCAGCAATATCCAGGAATACAGAAAGATTGAACGTTTGGTTTCGTCGACCCCTGCCACGACCGGCAGCATCGGAACTCCGGCTCGTTGGTAATCGTCTTTCAGGATCAAGGCTAACGCCCAGAAGTGGGGAGGAGTCCAGAAAAACACAATTGCGAACAGATAGAGCGCTGGAAGTCCCATCTCCCCAGTCACAGCGACCCACCCGACCATCGGAGGAATTGCTCCTGCAGCTCCGCCAATCACGATATTGTGCGGAGTGGTTCGTTTGAGGCTCTTGGTATAGACGAAAACGTAAAACAGAGTCGCGCTCAGCGTAAGGGCGGCGCTCAAAATGTTCACCATCGAACTCAACAAGGTGAACGCCACGATGTTTAGAGCGATGCCGAATATCAAGGCATGATTGGGTTGAACACTGCCGAGAACAATTGGACGATTCTGGGTGCGCTGCATTCGTTCGTCTATGTCGCGGTCGAGGTAGTGGTTAAGAGCGTTGGCGCCGCCAGCGGCCATCGCCCCGCCTCCCAAAACATAGAATGTGAGTTGCAAGTCTGGCACGCCTTTTGTGCCTAAGAACATCCCTCCGAGCGCCGTAAACACTAACAACAGAATTATTCGAGGCTTTGTGAGAGCAATGTAGCCCCAGAAGACGCTTTGCCTGGATAGAGTTGCGGTAGCCATTGACGTTTTTCGCTAAACTCCTTGGCGGCTGATAGCGATGCTGGTTTGGGTTAAATACAACCGCGGCAAGTATACCAGAGACGACATGAAAATAAGAGCAACCCAGACCAGAGTTGCGGCGCTCAGATGAATGGCTTTGGTCTCGGCTGTGAACCCTTCCCAGACAGTGACAGCGCCGAGTATTACTTGCGCGGCAAAAATTAGCAACAATGTCGCCCCCGACCAGGCGACAGACGGGATGGACGCCATGCGCGACAGAGCGTTGATCGACGTGCCCACAAGCAATATACCGACCAATGCGACAACGAACCGATGGCCCATGTTGATGGCGTAAGAGGTTCCTTCCGGCATTCGGTTGCCATCAAGACATCCAGGCCAATTCGGGCAGGAGGAGCCTGCTCCGTATCCGACCATATACGATCCAGAAAGTATCAACGCAAACACCCCAATCACGGTTGCGACTACGAGCAACTCCAGGTGGACTATGGAAGGGCTGTCGTACGCTTCACCGGCAAGAGAATCCTCAGAATGCCAACCAGCCACTGCCGTGACGATCAGGCTTGCCACAAGCAATTCTGCGACGCCGAGATGGAACAACACAAACCACCAGGCGAGTTCCGTGAGGACTGTGGCCCCGCCCAGCCCAGCGGCGATCAAAACAAGCGCAAATGCTAATAGCGATGGAACAAATACCCAACGTCTATGTCGGTAGTAAAACCATGTGATGACGGTGGTTCCCAGAACCAGGAGGCTGAGAACCGAGGCTGATAGCCTGTGCGAGTACTCTATCAAGGTGGCGACCTCGAATGGAGGGATCAACTGACCATGGCATAAAGGCCAGTCGGGGCAGCCCAATCCTGAATCCGTCACTCTCACCACGCCGCCCAACGTAACCTGACCGAATGCAGCCAATATGGCCGCGATCACCACGATACGGAAAACCGATTTAGTCCTATCCGACGACACGAGGATTCACCGATGGCTAGCGGGTAGTCTGGTGTAATGGTCAAGGACCCGCGAATCAAGTTTCACTAAGGCCTTGAGTAAGTATGTGCATTATTTCACGAACGAACATTATCACACGAGAGAGCAGGGCGTCAACAGATTTTGGATCATCTTCAGTTGATGATCCGCCAGCAAATTATGATGCAGCGAACGTGTATAGATCAGCGACCAGATATGGTCGAATTTTCTAGCATGCGAACAAGCTCGGCGCCGAGCTTCAACGACCTGTTGGCTCGAACGAACTGGGATGAAGGATTCGCCTTGACGCGCCAATCGACTCGCCACTAAAATTAGGCGACCGTCACGCCGTTATTGGCCGCCCTGGCGTCCAGTTAAGGTCCGCCATTTCGTGGCCCGCTAGCTCAATTGGCAGAGCAACTGACTCTTAATCAGTAGGTTCCCGGTTCAAGTCCGGGGCGGGTCACTCTCACTTACCCGAGCTGTTCGTTGGCCCTAATCCTTTTTGCCGCTGGTTGGGTGCGTCTTAGCCGAATTTCGGATTCACTTGTGTCCACCGGAAGGCGTATGGATTGCGTCTAGCTTGGGGGTCGTTCAGACCCAAGTTCAGCTTCTTTGCACCGCATGATGATCTGGGTGGTGGATATTCCGGGCGTGTACGGGATCGACCGGAAAATGCCCATTTCGATTGGCACGTTGTGCGAGAATTTTAACTCCTGATCTGTATAGTCATCTCCATGAACCACGAGGTCGATGTTGTGCAACGCAATCCAGTCGGCGTCTATTATCCACGGAGCATTGGGAATCGCTTCATCCACAAACTTGCACGCCGCAACGACTGCGGTGCGGTCTTCTAAGTTCAGAATTGGGGGGCGTTTCCATCGGGTGATGTCCTCGTCGCTCATCAGCCCAACGATCATGTAGTCTCCCAGGGCGCGGGCCTTTTTCAAAAACTCCACATGCCCTGCGTGGAACAAATCGGCTGTCATGTCAGCGTATACACGCATCATTGCCTCCATCCTGGATATTCGTCTGAACCCACCTGAAACTGCCGCAGTCCGAATGGGCCGTTTTCCGGCGTTATTTCATTCTTTGGACAGCGCGAGGTATCGCGCGGTTGCGCTTGATGGATCGGGTCTGTAGACGTAAGTGGTCCCACGAGCAAGCCGCTCCATGTAAAGCACTTCTTCATGGGAGCCGTGATTTATCACGAGTGAGTACCACCTGTCTTCCGGCAATTGTATCTCCCCGTATCCTTGCCCGTCAGTATCGACTGTTCCCACTCCCGCTACCTTTATCCGAGCGCCATTGACCGGTTCATCGTTTTGATCGAGAACCCTCACCCTGGTCGCAGCATTTTCAGGGCAATTTTCGGCGCCGGATTGGCTCTGTTCGGCGGGACGGTCTGGGATTAACGCCAGAATGTCTTTTTCATATCCGGAACTTTTGGGCGTCATCCACTCCGATCCGTATTTTGCAGTTAAGTAGTCTTCCGGCGGGTCTGGCAGAAGGAATGTGTCGCTCGCGAATTTTGTCTCTTTCAATTGGGTGACGAGCCGAACAGGGATGGGGACGCCGGGCCAGTGGATGATGTTGTCGTCAATTATCCGATAGCATGTCCAATCAATTCGGATATGCGACTTCATCATCGTGACCTCTACATATTCGCTGGAAGGTTGCGCGTTAGCGTAGTATCCGCGGTTCCTAAATGCTTGAACCACTGGTTCGATTTGATCTGCGGTGAAACCGTGGAGTCCAATCACCGAGCCGAGATCGAGATCATCGTCCCACGGTATGAAACGATTTTCTCTAACCGCTCCGAGGCAGGTGCCTTGGCGCAGGAAGAATGTGACGCCACATTGGCCGAATATCTCCTTGGCCTCTCTCAGGATTGTTCCAGCGATGGCAGAATCCATTGGTCCAGCCGTTTGGAACGACTGCTCCACGGAGGCCTCATCCGCTCCGGTGCTCTCCATTTTTCTGTGCTCCTTGGGTTGATTGTAGCTTCGGTTGTCTGAGATTTTCGATCACGGCTCATCATTCCACCAGACCTATTGAGATTTCGTGACCGCGTCCGGCGGTTGTTCGGACAACCTCTTCAATTCTCGTGCACACTATACGACCGTTGGTTTATTTGCGATACCTGCGGGATTACTTAGGTTCTGTGACGCGCCGGGCTTTTGTCGCACAGTGAAATCGACCGCGGCACTGTCCACTTATTATCCCAATTTTCGCCTCAGGTATAGCACGGGAATTGTGCCACAGGCTGATTTGCAGTAACTCACTTCCACTGCCTTGTAACGTTGGTCTGCGACTAGGAACCCCTTTGTTCAGAGCCTACGATTGACCAGACATCAGAAACCGACCGCCTTTGAGCGCAAAGTGAAGCGGAGAAATCCGGTTCGAATCGAAGTTTGAGGCAGAGGGTAATTGCAGATTCAGCGGACAATTCGAACGATGGACAAGGAAATTCTGACGGCACGTTCGGCAATCTGTCGAGCAAACCGACAGACCGGCCATCCTCGACCCGCACATCGAGAAAATGATGCAAAGCGCACACGAATTGAGTAGACACAATTGCGTAAGAACATTGCGACGAAAACTCTTGGACACAAGTTCAAAATTGGCCGAATGTCGATTCGTGTGTGCCTCAAAGGTCTAACAGTTCTTATCGTCGCCGCTGCCGCAGGTCAGGCCGTTGGGCCGGTTCTGAGTGGAGGAATCCAGGGTTTCGACGGATTGACCATCGAGCAATCTGTGGTGCTCAGTTCGACCAGCGTCGACCACGGAGTCTTTGATCCAACCGGTGGCGGAGGATCTCCTCACGATGATGCAATAGTCACTGTGAATGATGAAGGCACTGCGTTCACGGCAGCCATTGAACTTCGGGTTGGAGATACCGAGTATTTGGTGCTTGACTTGGACAACGTATCCGACGTCCAAGCCAACACAATTATGGAATTGAATGTTCCCGCAGGAATCGACTTCGAGGTCGATGATCTTGACGGAGACATCTCAGAGGCGCAACTTAACCGCAAATCATGGTTAATGAAACTTGATACCGTAAGTCTCGGAAGCTCTGGTGATCTCGAGATCGCCATTTCGCCGAAAGACGATCCGAGGTTCCGTTTCTACACGATCACTGGTCGCATCGTGCAGGCGGCAAACTAGACAGACGTCATAGATAACTAAGGAAAATGGGATGGCCGGGGGCATAGAGCCCAAGGCTGTCCCATTTTGCGTCCGCGTCCGGCAATCGCCGGCAATGTACCCGCCGGTTGACCATGATAGTAGCCGTTGCTAAACTCAGGCTCGATTCCCCTGCAATCTGAAAACACTGGTTTTGAGTTGAGAGGCTGGCAAAATGGAATTCGGATTCACCATTCCGAAAAACACTGACGGCGAAGGGTTGTGCCGATTCGCCCGCGCGGTTGAAGACCTAGGATTCGGTTCTGTATGGGCGGCTGATCACATCGTCCTGCCATCGGAGGAGACAGATCGCTACCCATACACCGAGGATGGCAGGTTCACGGCGCAGGCTGATGACCCTCAACTCGATGTATTCGTGACCCTCAGTTACATCGCCTCTGCGACAAGCAAAATCAAGGTCGGGTCTACTGTTGTCATCGTTCCCTATCGCAATCCAATAGTTCAGGCCAAGATGTTCACTACGTTGGACACGCTAACCAATGGTCGCGTAATTTGCGGCGTGGGAGTCGGGTGGTGGAAAGAGGAGTTCGACGCCCTGGGCGCTTCTCATGCCGACAGAGGCCCTGTAACCGACGAGTACCTTCAGATATTCAGAATCCTGTGGAATGAAGAGTCGCCGGAGTTCCACGGCGAGTTTTACGATTTCAAAGGCATCAAATTTGCTCCCAAGCCGGTCCAGAGCATTCCGATCTGGGTGGGCGGTCATACTCGTAGGGCGGCGCGGCGAGTCATTAAATATGGCGACGGATGGCACCCGACTCGGCAGACTCCTGAGCACGTCGCATCAATGGTTGAGTACATGGAAGGGTATGCGGAGGAACAGGAACGGAATTTCGACGATATCACCATCTCGCTGAAACGCAGTCTGCACTTCACTGACATCGGGTTCGGGGAGTCGGCGGGCATCAGGTCGAAGGCAGCGGTTATTGCCTCGACACAGGAAGTCGTTGAAGATGTTAAAGTGTGCGCCGACCTCGGCTTCGACCAACTGAACTTTGACTTTCGCTCCAAAGATATAGATGAGTGTATTCGAACGATGCAACACTTCGCCGAGAAGGTCGCCCCAAAGGTTTGATTCGGCATGGCCGAACAGTACCGTGTAAATCCGATCCCGCGTCAGCGGTTGCTGACAGACCTCCTCAAGAGTGTCTCACGGGCTTTTTACCTCACGCTCAGAGTTTTGCCAGGCGGACTTAGACAACCAATAGGCCTCGCCTACCTGCTTGCGAGAGCGGCCGACACCATCGCCGACACCCGGTCCCTTCCCCAGGAAGACCGCCTCCGATTCCTTCTGTCGCTGCGCCGGCAGCTACAGGAAGGGGTTGATCTTGAGGCGTTGGCTGAAATGACAGAATCGCTCGCTGGACAGCAGTCTTCAGACTCAGAGCGACGTCTGTTGGAATCTCTCCCACAGGCATTTGAACTTCTGGAGGCTATGCCCGCTCAGGACGCCGTACGCGTGAGAGGAATTGTGGTGACGCTCACTCAAGGCATGGAGTTCGATCTCACGACGTTCCCCGATGAAGAATCGGGAGAGATCAGAGCTCTAGAAAGCGACAAAGAACTCGACCGCTACGCATACATGGTGGCAGGAAGTGTTGGAGAGTTCTGGACGGACACAACTATTGCTCATACCCGGTCTTTGAGTAATTGGAGCCGAGAGGATATGTTGGATTTAGGAGCTCGGTTCGGCAAAGCCCTCCAGATGACCAACATACTGCGCGACGTGCCCGGAGATTTAAGAATCGGCAGATGCTATATACCGGAAACTGCGCTGACCTCCGTCGGCGTCACTCCTGATGATCTCCTGACGCTCGAAATTTCTGGCAGGGCGCGGCCAGTTCTTGTGGATGGGATTCGACTGACTCTGGATCACTACCGTTCGGCGGAATCTTACCTCACCGCCATTCCGAGACGGCATGTCAGGCTGCGACTCGCGGCGGCGTGGCCTCTGTTGCTCGGCCTCGGAACGATGGAAGCCCTGGCTAATAATTCAAAATGGCTGGACCCCAACCACTCGTCCAAAGTTAGTCGAGGCTGGGTATATTGCATGCTGGCGTTGAGCGTTGTGGGTATTATCTCGAACAGCTTTATGCGAATCTGGATCAGACGGATCAGGAAACGAGTGGAGCGGGCGTTATAAGTCGCGCTCAAACGCTTCGTTGACTGGGTTCGTGAACCGCGAATAGAATGGGCGCGGCGCGTTGTTCAGTAACCGTGCGGAATGGCGAGCTAACGCCAATATTTGTTGGCTGGGAATGCGCTCACAAATATGCAGCTGGGCCAATTGATGAGCCTGAAAGATACACGGACAGAGGGATGCAAAATTTACTACTGGAAACCATCGTGGGGGTTTCAAATACCAAACGTAAATCGAAAATACATCAGGAGCAGGTATGAAAATCACCGGACATTCCACAAGGGTTGTCGATCTTCCTAGACCCGTTGGACCCCTTGGCGGCGGACCTGGAGCCAACATAGCCACCTTCGTCACGTTGAAAATTCAAACAGATGAAGGGATCGAGGGGATCGGCTACGCGGGGTTTGCCAGCAACGTTTTGTCCAAAGCGCTCATGGAGACCGTTGACGGTCTTGCTGGTTTGACGGTTGGCGATGACCCCATGATGATCGAGGCGATTCAGGAACGACTCCTAGCTGCAGGAGGGGGAGGAGCGCCGGCCGGACTGGTGACTCGCGCGGTTTCGGCCATCGACGTTGCCCTGTGGGACATCAAAGGAAAAGTTACAGGGCAGCCGGTCTGGAAATTGTTGGGCGGCCATCGCCAGCGCGTCCCGACTTATGCCTCCGGGTACCTCTGGAGGACGTACGATCTGGACGCCCTGGCAGAAACAGCACCCAAACTGGTCGCGGACGGGTTCAAGGCAATGAAGTTCCGCATGGGCGCCGAGGATTCTCTGGCTAAGGAACTTGAGCGCATGAAGGTGATGCGAGAGGCCGTCGGCCCGGACATCGACATCATGCTGGACATCAACCAGGGATGGAACGTGAATCAGGCCATCACCGTCGGCAGGGAACTGGTCAATTACGACCTGTTCTGGCTTGAGGACCCGGTTCAACATCAGGACTACTCAGGCATGGCCCGCATTGCCGATGCCATTGACACGCCCATTGCCTCTGGCGAGTACCACTACGGCATCGTGCCGTTCAGGCACATGCTGGAGGAACGTTCAATCGACATTGTGATGGCCGACCTACTGAGGGCTGGCGGTCTGACAGGCTGGATGAAGATCGCTCACATGGCGGAGGGATACAACCTTCCCATTGTGAGCCACCTCGCCACTGAGGTGATGGCCCACGGCGTCGCCGCTGCTCCCAATGGCCTGACTATTGAGCACATGCCCTGGACGTTCGGGATGTTCACTGAGGAGCCGAAGATTGAGGACGGCATGATGGTGCTGTCCGACAAACCAGGCCTCGGCATCGAGTTCGACGAGGAAGCTTTGGACCGTTACGCAGCGTCCTAGTCTCAGCTTTCTGAGAATCTGGAGTCGATTTCGGTGTATCGGTCGTATTCGATTAGTCGATAGAGTTCAGCGCGGGTTTGCATATTTTCGAGCAAACCCGCCTGGGTTCCTTTGGCGTAAAGTTCTCGCAGCGCCATCTCCGTGGCTTTAGCGGCGACTCTCATGGCCGTGACCGGGAATATGACGATCTTGTAACCCAGCGCGTAGAATTGGTCGGCTGACAGATACGGTGTTTTGCCGAACTCGGTCATGTTGGCGAGGAGCGTGCCGCCCACAGCATCAGCGTACGTTCTGAACTCCTCTGTAGTCTCAAGGGCTTCGGGGAAGATGATATCGGCTCCAGCGTCGAGGTACATGAGGCCCCGACGGATCGCTTCCTCCATGCCGTAAATCGCCTTCGAGTCGGTGCGGGCGACGATCAAAGCGTCCCGCCGAGCGTGGGCCGCGGCTCTTAATTTTTGGACGAAGTCCTCGGCGGGAACAACAGTTTTGCCTTCGAGATGGCCGCATCGTTTGGGCATCACCTGGTCTTCGATTTGGATGGCCGCGGCACCGGCGTCCTCAAGGTCTCGGACGGTTTTGAGGATGTTGATAGGCTCGCCAAACCCAGTGTCGGCGTCGACGATCAGGGGCAGACCGCTGGCCCTGACAACGTCTCGCACAGCCTGGGTGAGTTGGTCGAGCGTGAAGATTCCGATGTCGGGAATCCCCAATCCGGCAGAGAACGCTGCTCCTGAGAAATACAACGCATCGAACCCGACGTCGCGTGCCATCAGCGCCGCCATAGGATTGTAAGCTCCAGGCACGGCCAGCGGACCTGCGCGCTCGACTAGACCTTGGAGTTGCTGAGGGTAATTCTGTAGAGTGCCATCCAACATCCAGTGCATACTCACCTGCCTGCGTTTGAATTATCTTTACTCTCGAGAAAAATCTCGGCCGCTTAGCCCATAACTAGCGATCATGTAGCTGGATTGGTGACATTGAATCATCGGCTCTATGGCGTCGCTCCGCCTCTGCCGTCCTGGACAGACCAGTCCTCTTTCGCGCCGTCGTCGGGCTCGAATCCGATGATGTCCTTGCTGGACTCGATGTCCCAGATTCTCAGCGCGTTCTTCGACATCCCGTGCACGATTGCATAGCCAACCGATTCCGGCGCTTCAATCGAACGCTGGATTACTTGGGCAGCGTCACGGTGACTGAGCCACAGCGACAGGGCCGAAGGGTGGAATGTGGGGTCGTCCGGAGTCATCACCCAGCCGATGCGGATGCAAATTACTGACAGTCCGTAAGCGTCGTGAAAATAACTGCCAAGCGATTCGCCGAACGCTTTGCTGACGCCGTAGTAGCTATCCGGGCGAATGTCTGTGTGGTCTAGAAGCCGGAAGGGACGGCGCACCTCGGACAGCCGTCCATCGTAAATCGCCTTGTACGGATTCTGCTTCATCGGATAGTAGCCGACGACATGGTTGGTGCTGGCGAGGATAACCCGCTGAACCCCGGCCAATCTCGCGGCCTCGTAGACGTTGCGTGTTCCGATAATGTTGTTTTGCAAAATCGAATCCCAGCTCCCAGATGCACGATGACTTCCTGACCTTCAAAAGCGGGAGTGATGGCATCCAGGTCTGAAAGGTCAGCGACGTGAGACGTCGGATAATCGTGATCCACGACATCCAGTCCGGTCAGTTCGTACCGGTAACCAAGCTTGTTCCTGATAATTCCGCCAATTTGGCCGGCGGCTCCTGTCACTAGAACACGTTGCTTTATCGCCAAGTTGATCCTCCTGGATCGGCTGCTCAGGTCGAAATTTGCGATGCCGGTGATATAGAATCTCGATGGCGGGTGATGAATCAGTGGCTACTGTTGTATGGCCATCAATAGAATGTAGATCGCAACGGGCAGGATAATCAACCACAAAATCAGTCTGGGACCTAGCTTGAACATTTTGTTTTCTCGATGAATTGACAGTGGGACACCCGTGACACCGACCGCCCGAATGTTAACATACGATTTTTCTGAAAGCTGAACTTGATATGAGCTACAAACTAATTGCTCTGGACATCGACGGGACCATCCGAAGTGACGAATACCCGCTGTCACACAGGACTCGGCAGGCAGTGTCCAGAGCCAGGGAGGCGGGAGCGCTAATCACGCTGGCGACCGGCAGGACATTCAAGTCCGCGCTCAGGCAGTCAGCCGATCTGGACATCACTACTCCCATCGCGTCGTTCCAGGGCGCGCATGTGGCAGACCCGTTAACCGGCGAGGTGTTGTGGCACATGCCTCTGACTCAGGAGATGACCCGCGCGGCAATGGACGCGCTTCGACCCTACGGGATGGATGTGATGGGTTATCGGGACAACGCAGTGTTCGTGTCCGATATAACCGAGTGGTCGGAAGGTTACGGCAAACGGAATGATGTCGAAATAAAAGCGGTGGGCGATCTTGGCGACTATTCTGCAGATTCGATGACTCGACTGGTGGTTCGGGGCGACGACGACGCAATCGAGCGATTGGAGGCTGAACTGAAGGAACGGTTCGCCTCGACCGATTTGTACATCACGCGTTCGTTGTCTTACTTCTGTGAAATCCTGCATCCTGACGGCGGCAAAGACAAAGCACTGAACTGGCTGTGCGAGTCTAACGGCATCCAGCGCGAGGAAACGATCGCATTTGGAAACGGATACAACGACGTGCAGATGCTTGAGTGGGCAGGCTACTCCGTGGCTATCGGCGGCGCGGTGCCCCAGGTTCTTGAGGTAGCCGACACTGTGGCTCCGCCTATCGAAGAGGATGGAGCAGCGCAGGTTATCGAGGGGCTGTTGGATCGAGGTCTGATCGGATGACTAATCATGACAACCGGCCCACGATAGTGGTGTTCGGCGGGATCAACATGGATCTTGTCGGGTCCACGGCTCGGATGCCGGTTCCTGGAGAGACTGTGTTCGGCGAGGAGTTCCATACCGCACCTGGAGGCAAGGGCGCGAATCAGGCCGTAGCCGCGGCCCGTCTTGGCGCCCATGTGAGGATGGTTGGCAGGGTGGGGCAGGACGCTTTTGGCCCGGTGTTACTGGGGGGAATGCGGCGAGAAGGCATCGACGTGTCAGGCGTCGCTGAGGACCCGAACAACTCGTCGGGCATCGCAATGATTCTGTTGGATTCGGACAAGCAAAATTACATCATCGCGATCTACGGAGCGAACCTGGCATGCGACGATGCTCAGGCCGAATCTCTAGACACGGCGCTCGTTGGCGCTGACGTGTTATTGATGCAATTGGAGACTCCTTTGGAAGTGTGTCTGCATGCGGCTCGGAAGGCTCGCGAATTGGGCGTCACAGTGGTTTGGGACCCGGCGCCAGCGTTGAACATGCCAACCGAGGCCTACAGATTATGTGACGTCCTTACGCCCAATCAAGTAGAGGCCGAGTTCCTCACCGGTGTCGCGGTAACCGATGTTTCATCCGCCGAAGTAGCTGCTGACAAACTGTTGGAGTTCGGAGCGAAAGCTGTGGTCGTTAAGCTGGGCGAGCAAGGGGCTTTTTATGCGAAATTGGACATTCGAGGCCACGTGCCGTCGTTCGATGTAGAAGTTCAAGACACGGTGGCCGCGGGTGACGCATTCGCCGGCGCGTTTGGCGTCGGATTGTCTCACGGCCTGTCTCTTGAGGAATCGGTGCGATACGGTTGCGCGGCTGGGGCACTGGCGGTAACGAGAGCAGGCGCTCAGGAAGCAATGCCGACGCGGGATGAGGTAGAACCCCTGTATAGAGCGTCAGCGCGCTAATAACAGGGGACTCAGGAGGTTTGTCTGATCTCTGAAACCGACTTCAACCCTTTGAGCTCCATTATGTGGCTCAACTCTTTGTTGATCGACCTGACAACTCCGGGGCCTCGATAGATGAGGCTAGTCAGAATCTGGACCGTATCGGCGCCTGCGCTCAGAGCCTCGAAGGCGTCCCGACCACTGAAGATGCCTCCCACGGCGTTGATCGCGACGGAGTCGCCCACCGCTGTCCGCAATTCACTGACCATTCTCAGCATGGCGTGATATACAAGCTTGCCACTTAGGCCTCCGCTTCCGACGGCCAGCCGAGCGTCCTGAATGGGCTGAGTGTTGGCTACCGTGAGTGCGTCCACGCCCAGTTCGGCGCAAAGAGTTGCTAGTCGTAAAATCAGCGCTCTGGCGTCAGCCCCGTCGCCCGTTCTCGTGCTAGAAGGAAAAGGCGGCATCTTGACGAAAAGCGGCTTGCGTCGACATTCGTTCAGGCCCTTCAACAGATCAGTAAGGACATTAACATCGTGAAAAATTCTGAGTCCTGCCGTGTTTGGAGAGCTTATGTTGACCTCAACCGCCGACACGTAAGGCTCGATGCCATGATGACAGGTCACGATCTCCTGAATATCCAAACCTGAGACACTGGCTACGACAGGCGCCATGGTGTTGGGGAGTGACGCTTCAAGTTCGGTAACGGCGTGGTCAAGCCCCTTGCTTGGGAAACCATAGGCGTTCACCAGAGATTCGTCGGCCTGGTACCTCAACACTCGTGGTTGAGGGTTGCCGGGCCGAACATCCCGAGTGACGGTTCCGCCGGTCACGTACCCAAACCCGAGAGATGTGAGAGAGGGCAAAACTTCAAAATTCTTGTCGTACCCCGCTGCCAAACCGACGGGATTGCGAAGGGCGATTCCGGCCAGATCGGTCCTCAGGGCCGGGTGATTGTAATCCAACCCAAATGAAAGGGTTTCCCACATGGGCGCAAATTTTAGAGCCTGCTCTGCCAAGCTCTGCGCGGTCTCAGGAGGCAGGAGGAACAGAAACGGCCTGATGAACTTTTGATATGCGCCGGGGTTCAGGATTAACGCCATTGGTCCTCACTTTGCGTATTTGGGTCAGACTTCCACTCGCGCCATTTCGTCTCTCACTACGATCCTTGCCACATGCGTCAATAGAAAATCCCTCTGTTGATCAAAATCCACATCTTGCCAATTTGCCAGCACGTCTTCGCCGGCGTCTGGGCTGGTGGCTTTTTTGGCGTTCACGCGTGCGTTGTCCAGTTCGGTAAGGTGCTCGGCAAGCTCGTCTAGCTTTGCCGCGCCTCGGGCGGTTTTTCTCATCATCTGAATGAAACGTCGTTCTGCGTTCTTCACACGCTCCTCCCAGACGGCCTCCAATTCAGGTTTCTGGTTTCCGTTGCGAGAGTCGGAAAGGTTGTGCTGCTTTGCCTGAAGGGCCAAGGTTAGCTGAGGCACAATGGTTCCTTCGAGCAGCGGAGCGCGCCATGTATGGTAACCGCATATGCTCTGGTTGTTCCGGGACTGGCACTGGTAGTATCGATAGACCCCGCGATGACGCCTGCCGTCTTTGTTGCGCCAGGACTGGCGGCGAGTGACGCCCATCATCTTGTTGTCGCAATATCCGCAGTAGACAAGGCCCGACAAAAGGAACGGTTCCGCTCGTGACACTCGCCCCACAGGCCTCCGTGATCTTGTGGTGTCCTGAGCCTCCCTGAACGTGGCTGGCGGGATGATGGCTTCGTGGGAACGAGGCAAGCGGAGTCCAAACCTGGTGTAGGTTCCCATGTACACAGGATTTTTCAGCATGTCGCGCACGCTGACGACGTTCCATTTTCCGCCTCGACGAGTCGGTATGTCGCGTTCATTCAGGTGCTGCACGATGAGCCGCAGACCCATGTCCTCTTGGGTGTAGAGTTTGAATATCAATTCGACGACGGCCGTTTCATTCTTGACGGTTTCGAGGATTCCTGCGTCGCCGTTTCGGTACCCGTAGGGGGGCCTTCCGAGACCCTGGCCTTTCAGCGCCCTCGCCTGCATAGATTCCTTGATCTTGGCGCTCCGAGTTTTCGAGATGCCGGTCACTCCGAGAACGTGAAATGCGTTCTGAAGAGGCGCAGGGAAATCTTCGTCATCGCAGATTACTTTCGCCCCGTTGTTCTCAAGAAATATGAGCGTTCGAGCAACAGATTCCAGATCGCTGCCAATGTGGGTGGAGTCTGGAATTACAACCAGGAAGTTGGACCTTGATTCTTTGATGAACTCGATCATCTGGTCGTACTGAGGATAGCGGCCGTCTCCAGAGGCATTTAGGTCGCCGAAGGTTTTGATGTGCTGGTGAAGATTCAGATCGCAGTACTCGGCGAAATCATCTCGGAAATCAATAGAGGACTTGGCGGCGCCGTTTTTTTGCGTGTTCGCGTCTGCGCGAAAGTATCCGATGGCTCGCATGGTTTTCTAGGCTATTACCAGTATCCTCGTGCAACTGCTGCATTGCACCATGTCTTGGGTTGTGCGAACTTTCTGAAGTTCGTTGGTCGGCAGCGTCAGTCTGCAACCCTGGCACGCTCCTCGTTCCACCAGCGCAACCGCCTGACCGCCCCGCCTCTTTCTCACCAGATCGTAGGTGGCGAGCGCGACGGGTGGGTAATCGGCTGCCATATCGTTTCGCTGTTCGGATAGAGCGGGTAATTCTTGACTCAAGGCTTGCTCGCTTGCTTGCAACTCGATTATCTCACTTTCTCGGGCAGAGTTGATAGCTTCAAAGGTCCGTTTTGCCTCTATATCAACGTCTTGGAGTTCTTCGACTTCGACGAGGATCTCGAGGAGTGAGTCTTCCTCGTCGGAATGTTGACGTTGGAGGTTGGCTTTCTCCTCCTCGAACGCCTCAAGCTCGCGAGCATTGGTTACCATGCCGCTGAAAATGCGTTTATCGATGTTTGCTCTCCGCGATTCGATCTGCTGGATGGCGCCTTCGTGTTGCCTTCTTGGAGTTCCAAGCTCGGTCAGTCGCGCTGCGATGCGGTCAACTCGCTGTTTGGCCGCGATCCGTTTTGAGTCGTCGGCGAGACGCGCCCGGACTTCAGCGATAGATTGCTCTCGATCCTGGATATCCCAGTCGAGCAACTGGAGGTCGTACAACTGTTTTACGATGAACATGATTAGACGCTCCGAAAGTGGCAACATCCGATGGGGTTTCCATTGTAAACGAAATTCCTGTTATTGTGTTGCAGGCCCCAAACATTAGCGCTTCGCGCACTCCCAGGCCGTAGTCGAAAATCTTGAATGAATCGGCGCATCTTACAATGATAAGAAGTGGTGGCTTGGATTGAATTACTGTAACATTAACCTTGTCAAAAACTGGCGGATTAACTGCCCGCAACTCGAAGCTTGTGATACTGATGCAACTGACCAAAACCAACCCCAAAACCAAGATCGTTTGCACTCTCGGACCGGCCACGGAAACGGACGAGAAAATCCGAGGCCTGATAACCGCTGGGATGAGCGTGGCGCGGCTGAACCTGTCCCACGGGACGCTTGAATCTCACGAGGTCGCCTTGAAGAAGGTTCGGGCGGCGTCCGACGAAATGGGAGTGTCCGTTGGGGTGATGGTCGATGTCCCGGGACCGAAATATCGGACTGGCTATCAGGAGCCGGGAGTGATCGATCTTGTCACCGGCGCCACTCTCGTGCTGACAAGCAGGGACATGATGGGCAATCCTGATGTTCTGTCTGTGTCTCCAAACGGAATCCATAGAGACGCCATCATCGGCGGCACAATTCTGATCGACGACGGCAACGTGCAGGTTGTTGTCACGGATGTTCAAGACGAGGATGTGATCTGCCATGTTACCCACGGCGGTCGGGTCGTGGAACGCCGAGGCGTCACGACTCCCGGCCGGGCGCCCGACCTTCCGTTTCTGGACGATCGAGCCAAGGCAGGACTGATCTTCGCAGCAGAGATGGGCGCCGATTTTGTGGCTCTTTCCAATGTCACTGAGAACGGCGACATTGCGCAGGCCCGCGAGTTGCTCAAAAAGCATGGGCCTGAGCCCTACATCATCTCGAAAATAGAGCGCGCGGAAGCTCTGGAAAATTTCGATTCGCTGCTCGACGCCAGCGACGCAATCATGGTTGCGCGCGGCGACATGGGCGTCGAAGTTCCCCTTGAGTTGGTCCCGGTTTACCAAAAGCGGTTGATCGCCAGGTGCAACGAGATGGGCAAACCGGTGATAACCGCGACGCAGATGTTGGAGTCGATGATCAGCTCACAGACTCCGACTCGAGCCGAAGTGACCGACGTCGCCAATGCGGTGTTTGACGGCACCGACGCCGTGATGCTCTCAGGAGAAACCGCGACTGGCGAGAATCCGATCACAGCGGTTGAAGTTATGCGTAACGTGGCCCATCACGCCGAGGCGAACCTGCCATACGCCAGCATAATACGAAACAAAGAAGTTCAACTTGAGAACCAGACTGACGACGCGATAAGCTACGACGCTTGCCGTACGGCATTCCAGCTTGGCGCGGATCTGATCGTGACATTCACGGAGACTGGCTCGACGGCCGGAAGGGTGTCAAAATACCGACCGGTGGCCCACATTCTGGCCCTCACGCCTCACGAGAGCGTTCAGCGGGTGTTGACGCTCAGGTGGGGTGTCGTGCCGGTCATCGTCAGCGGCGTCAGGAATGTGGAAGAATTTTTCGTGGTGGGAGAACGCCATGCGCTGGCATCGGGCCATATCCCTGACGGACAGGGGAAAGTGGTGCTTGTGGCTGGACTCCCCATTGGCGTGACGGGAGGGACAAATTTGCTGCGGGTGATGGACATTCCATCTGACGCGAAAACGGACTGAATAATCTAGGCGCAAAACAAGCAGAACCCACGGGCGCAGCCCATCCGAGACGGGGGACACGGGAGAGGCGACATTGTTAAAAATATATAACACTTTGAACAAAACGCTTGACGAAATTAAGCCCATTGTGCCTGGGGTTGTCAAGATGTACACCTGTGGCCCCACCGTCTACCGTGACGCTCACATCGGAAATCTGAGGTCGTATTTGATGGCAGATTGGGTCCGCCGTATTCTCGAATTACAAGGTCTGGAAGTCCAGCACATAAAAAACATCACCGATGTCGGCCACATGCGCCAGGAAGTTCTGGAACAGGGCGAAGACAAAGTGATCGCCGCAGCCATCGCCGAAGGGAAGACGCCTGCTCAGATCGCGCAGTTCTACACCGAAAGATTCCTTGCCGACGAAGCCAACCTGAATATCCATCGCCCGATGGAGTTGCCCAAAGCGACTGACCACATCCCAGAGATGCTGGAGATCACTGAAGACTTGGTGAAAAAAGGGGTCGCGTACGTTGTCGAAGGCAACGTCTATTTCTCAGTTTCGGATTTCCCTGATTATGGCAAGCTCTCAGGAAACATTCACGAAGAGGAGCTTCTCGAAGCCGTCAGAGTCGAAGCCGATCCAAACAAGCGGGACCCGCGAGACTTTACCCTCTGGAAAGCCGCTGAAGAGGGAAGAACAGTAAAGTGGCCCAGCGTATTCGGTGAAGGTTTCCCTGGATGGCATATCGAATGTTCCGCCATGTCGATCAAGTATCTAGGAAGAGAGTTCGACATCCACACAGGCGGCGTGGATAACATCTTTCCTCATCACGAAGGCGAGATCGGTCAGAGTGAAGCATTCACAGGAAAGCCTGTTGTCAACACATGGCTCCACGGCCAGCACCTGCTGGCTGACGGCGTGAAAATGGCGAAATCGGCTGGTAACTCGTTTATTCTCTCAGACATCGAGGCCAAAGGCATCGATCCTCTGGCGTTCCGATACCTCTGCATGACGGCGCGCTACAGAACTCGTTTGAATTTCACTTTCACATCCTTAAAGGCGGCTCAGAGAGGTTTGCATAGACTCAAAAACCGTGTGTGGGAATGGAGCAGTCTCCCCGCTCGCGAATCTGTGGATGATGAAGCCGTAGCGGAATGGAATGCCAAGTTCCTCGACCGAGTGAACGACAATCTGGATATTCCGGGCGCTCTGACGGTCACATGGGCAATGGCGAAATCCAGACTGTCCGGGCAGACTAAGCTGGCAATTATCCGAGAGTCCGACAAGGTGTTGGCCCTCGATCTGGAGTCCGTTACCGAACAGAATCAGGTTCCCGTAAGCGTTCAGACCACCGTTCAAGAACGCGCGGTCGCGAGAGGGAGAAAAGAGTACACAGAGGCCGACCGGATCCGACGACAACTCGACGCAGATGGTTACGTGCTTCAGGACACAATTTCGGGAGCGCGTGTCAGGCCCAAAGCCGCTTGGGAGAAAGTGGACGAAGCGCGAAACACCGTATCTTCTGCCGCCGAAGTGCCGTCGCTGGTGAATCAACCCGACACCCATGAAGTGACCATCGGCATCGTGGCGAACAACTACAAGGATGACGTGAAACGGATAGTGGAAAGCGCCCTCAAATGGGCGGGGGACCGCGATGCCGAAGCCGTAGTGCTGGACAACGGCTCCACGGACGGGACATCGGAATGGCTGGACGAGCTGGCGGCGACAGAGCCAAGAGTCCGCGTCATTCATGCCGACCATACCTTGGGCGAAGGCGCGGCCAAAAACATCGTTCTCAAACAGAGTCTGGGCCGCACCGTTGTATTGGTGGACACCAGCGTGGAGATTACTGGGGACATTTACGGCCCCATCGACCATTACTTGGATAGAGATGACGTCGGCGTCGTCGGCCCATTTGGACTGCGAACTGACGATCTTCACCATTTCCACGACGGAGAGGGCGAGTCCGGCAATATGGACGCAATGCAGGCCTACTGCTTTGCCTTCCGGCGTGAAACTCTACAGAACGTCGGCCTGATGAGGGAGAGTTTTCGGTTCTATCGAAACCTTGACATCGATTTCAGCTTCCATTTCAAGGAACAAGGACACCAGATTGTCGCAGACCAGTCCATTCCAGTTGTCTTGCATGAACATCGTGTCTGGAGCGAGCTTGCCGAAGGCGAGCGCGACGAATTGAGCCTGAAGAACTACCGTCGATTCCTGGAAAAATGGGGCGACCGGACAGACCTTCTGGTCAGCAATCATGAATCCAACGGACACTCTCACCCGCATGGGCATGACCATTAGGAATCCGGCGCGCTGGTGTTGAGGATGACACCCCGTACGGGTGGATATCGTCATCAGAATGTTACAGGCCGACGTTGGGGGCGAGTTTCAAACCCGCCCTTAGCGAAATTTGGGCTGTTCCTCGACCCGACGGATGGGCCTCAGTTATAATCAAGCCTGAATCACATAACCTGCATGATTTCATCGGAGGAATCGCTGATATGTTGCTCCCACCAATTTCGGACCTGGCATTAAAAGAGTGGGCGGTTGCCGTTAAAGCGCTGAGCCGTGGAGAGCAGATAATGATCCTCCGCAAGGGCGGCATCCATAAGGAAGACAAGGACTTCAGGATGGTGCATCCCGAATTTCTTTTGTACCCGACCTACGAGCATCAGAAAGTCGAACTTCTGAAGCCAGCCCATCACATCTCCTTGGAGGAAACATTCGGCGACAACGATATTCCCGGTCTGTTGAGCCTGGATTACTGGTGCCAAGTAACGGACAAATTCGAGTTGCAGGATGAGTCCGTGCTGGACACGCTCTCCGAATTTCATATCTGGACCGACAACTACGCACAGGCGCGTTTGCACTGGAGGCCCAAATCTCCGTTAACGGTGGCTCTTTTGAGAGTGTATGAGCTTCAACAACCCCAGGCTCTGCCCATTTTGGACGAGTACAACGGCTGCAAGTCATGGGTCGAGTTAGGACAGGATGTTCCACTTGGGTTCATGACACCTGCCCTTTCGGATTCGGAATACGAGACCAAAGCCGACGAAATACGCAAAGCTCTACGGGCCACGCCTACAGCCGTATAATAGTCTCAACGCGACATGATAATTCAGTTTTCACCCGCATAGCGGGAGCAGTTGTAGGCGATTTGCGTAATTCGTTGCCAGCGGTAATTGATCAATGGCAAGCATCATTAGGGAGCAATCCGTGAAATACAGGCAACTAGGGCAGACAAATTTGAACGTCTCCGAAGTCGGTTTCGGAGCGTGGACTGTCAGCACCAACTGGTGGGGCAAGATCACCGAGCAGGAGGGCATTAACCTGCTGGTCCGCGCTTACGACCTGGGGATTAATTTCATCGACACTGCTGACACTTACAGCAACGGATACGGTGAAGAGATCGTCGCCAAAGCCCTTAAAGATCAACGCCACGACATCGTTATAGCGACCAAGTTCGGATACGACATCTACTCGCCCTTCGAAAGAATCGGCCACGAGGAACGCCCTCAGAAGTGGACTCCCGAATTTATAAAATACGCCTGTGAGCAGAGCCTCAAGCGTCTGGAAACTGACTACATCGACCTCTACCAACTGCACAACCCTCGGATAGACACCATCGAAAAAGATGAGGTGTTCGAGGTTCTTGACGAGTTGGTCAAGGAAGGAAAGATTCGACACTACGGCGTGGCCCTAGGGCCGGACATAGGTTGGTTCGAGGAAGGCGAAGCCTCGATGCGTGAGCGGCATGTCCCTTCGATCCAGATTATTTACAGCATCATGGAACAGCAGCCCGCGCGGGATTTTTTCCCGATCATTGAGGAACAAAAGACGGGAGTTTTGTCACGAGTGCCTCACGCTTCAGGATTGCTTGACGGGACTTACACCAAGGACACGGTGTTCGACGAATCAGACCATCGCAGTCACCGGCGTCGCGATTGGCTTACCACCGGTCTCAAGAAACTGGCGACGCTGGATTTTCTGATCGAAAACCTTGACGCCACGATAGGCCAGACTGCCATCAAGTTCGGGTTGTCAGGCACCGGTGTTGCGTCGATTTTGCCCAACTTTACTAATCTTCCGCAGCTTGAAGAGCTTGTCGAGACCTCCGACGCAGAAGACATTCCCGAAGACTTCTTGGCGAGAACCCACCAGTTGTTCGACGAGAACTTTGGACTGCCAGTGGAAGAGGAAACGCCGGTAGGCGATTGACGCCAACTTATTCGAGCTGAGAACAGTCCTCGGTCGGGCTGTCGTCATCGGAACGGTCTGAAGGTGGAGTCTCAGCCTGATTCTGAATTTCGTCGTTGATCATTCCGACACCGTTGTCGTCGTCCGTTCCGCGCTCATGGTTCTCACGTTTGTTCGTCCTATTGTTGCGCGACGTAATGCGTTCCATCTCGCCTTCGATCAGGCGAAAATCGCGTTGAGGCAGAAGATGCAGTCGGTCCCAGAACGCCAGCGGCCAATTCTCAGGGGCCCACCTCTTTACATAGTCCAGGCGGGGGCCGAGGATCATCGCGTCGATATAATCTTCCTCGTCGAGCACGATATCCGGTTTGAGTTTGACGCGATATTGGAATGATTCGCCCCGAGTCGTCGGATGCCAGAGCAGGCTATTGTCTTCGAAATATGTCGAGGTGATGGTCGCCGACGCCGGCCATTTTCTAACGCCGTTGATATAGAAAAGCACTCGATCCTGTGGCTGCATGCGCTCGGCCCTGCGACGATATTTCGCCCCCATGCCAAACAGCGAGAAGTCGATTTCTCGTGTGATTTCAAAGTTCTGAGGCGCTTCCACGAACATCCAGAAATTTCGCCCGATGCTGGACCTGCTTTGTCTGTTACTTTGGCTCATTCTTTAATAATATCACTTCCTGGTCGGTTCACCGCCCAGGCTCGATTACTTTTATCTCGGCGTCAAGTTTTTCGCCGTCCACGGTGAGGACGGCTATCGTCGCTGAAACCATGAACGATTTGTAACCCTGGCCCGGATTGACGAAAAGGACGCCGTCGCGTTTCTCGTTGATCGTCTCGTGGAAGTGACCGAACACGATGACGTCGACCGGCTCAGGGAAATCGGGAAACAGCTCTTCCAAAGGGAACTCCGGGCCTCCCCATGCTGGGTGAGTGACGCCGATTCTGTGTCCCTCGACCTCCAACACTTCGACATACGGCGTGGAGCTTCGCAGGTCAGGCGGGTCCGAATTTCCATGCACCACTACAGCCCGTTTGGCGTTATCGCGCATGCCTTGAACGACGTTTTGTCCCGTGAAATCGCCACAATGGATGGCGATATCGGCTTCGGCGACCTCGCGACGGATATCTGGATGCACTTCATCCCATTCTCGGCAATGGGTGTCAGAGACGATTACGATTCGAGTTGCCAACTATATGATCGCCTCGTTCTCAAGTTCCGCCAAATCTTCGTTGGTCAGGCCCAGAATGTCTTCCAGAACTTCCTTGGTGTGCTGACCCAACAAGGGGGCCGGCTCTATTTCCACGGGAGAGTCTTGAAGCTGGACGGGGAAACCGGGCATGTCGAAACTGCCGCGAACCGGGTGATTCATGGTCCCGATCATGCCGCGTTCTTTCAGATGGGGGTCGTTGTGAATGTCGATGGCGTTCATGACCGCGCCACACGGGATGCCGCCCTCTCCAAGAATTTCCATGACCTGCTGCTTGGTGTGCTGCATGGTCCAACCCTCGACCATCGCATCCACCTCTGCCTTGTTTTCTCCGCGCCAGACCGGGTTAGTCCAGTTTTCGTCGTCAATCAAATCTTCCCGACCCATTATCAGAAGCAGAGCATCCCACATATGACTTCGGACAGGTTGGCAGTATATGTACACGTAATCGTCCGAGCCTCCGGGGGTGCATTTATATATGTCGCCAGGTGCCGTTCTGGGCAGCGCATTGCCTGTGCGTTCAGGATTATTCCCTGTGTCGTAATACTCGCGCATCTTGATGCGGCTGAAGTTGACCACTGCGTCTTGCATCGAAATTTCCATGACCTGACCCTTGCCTGTCTTCTCTCGTTGCCAAAGGGCGGCCATGATTCCGAACGCGGCGTGAATCCCGGTGCCGGTGTCGCCGATGGTCGCACCGGGTTTTGTCGGAGGGCCGCCAGGATGACCCGTGAAGGCCATAGACCCTCCGACGGCCTGGGCGATCATATCGAAACTCTTGAAATTGGCGTACGGCCCATACGTGCCGAATCCTTTGATCCTTGCCAACACGATGCGGGGATTCACTTTACTTAGGACGTGGTAGTCCAAGCCCATGCGCTCCAGCGTTCCTGGCGCCATGTTCTCGACCACAACATCAGCCGTCTTGACCATGTTGAGGAAAAGTTCTTTGCCTCTGGCCGACTTTATGTTCAGGCTAACGCTTTTCTTGTTGGCGTTGAGCAGAATGAAGTAGAAACTGTCGGCGTCGGGCAGCGTTGACCTGTTTCGCCGGCCGGGGTCTCCTGTGCCTGGCTGTTCAATCTTGATAACGTCCGCGCCCATCCAGGCCATGGATTCCGTGCAGGACGGCCCGGCCTCGAAGTGAGTCAGATCCAGCACCCGTATATCGTCCAGCGCTTTGCCCATGTCGATCACCCCCTGTCACCAGAACGCTCATTGATCCTTGATTCACATATCAGAAATAGAATGCGGGAATTGTATCACAGGGATGCGAGCATGACCGCCAGCCTTCAGGCCTATTGTGCCAACGATACCTGTGAGAGATTTCGGTAATAGCAGTACCGACTTTCCGGTGTGTGTGCTACAATCCGCCTAACTTTTCCCGCGCGCAATATGGGTGAGGCGACATCCCGATTTGAGGTCAGATGTCGCGCTTCAGGAGGTGTATTTTGGTTAGTAACGGGTCTGTTGAATCCACCGGACCGCTAAAGGGGATACGTGTTCTGGATTGGACCATGTGGCAGTTCGGGCCAGTGTCCACCTCCATGATGGGGGACATGGGCGCTGACGTTATCAAAATCGAAGCTCTTGACGGCGACGCAGGCCGCGCGCTCAGGCGGGCAAGTAAATTGGGCACCGGTCTTCCTGGGGATCGTAACGCGTATTTTGAAACAACCAACCGAAACAAAAAGGGTATCGCGGTCAACCTCAAGACTCAGCAGGGCAAGGATATCATATACAAGATGGTGGAAACTGCCGATGTGTTCGTCCAAAATTTCCGCCAGGGCGTCGCTGAACGTTTGGGTATTGGATACGACACACTGCATGAGATCAACCCTCTTATGGTTTACGGCTCCGCGTCGGGATATGGCCCAAACGGGCCAGACTCGGCGTTGCCGTCGTTCGATGGTTGCGGCCAGGCTCGCGGCGGCCTGATGATGTCCGCGACGCCGGTCGGTGTCAAAGAGCCTTCCCGTGTGTCTGGCGGCGTGTCCGACCAGATTGGTGCGATTATGCTTTGCCAGGGGGTGTTGGCCGCTCTTGTCGCTCGTCACACTCAGGGAATCGGACAAAAGGTCGACACCTCTCATTTGAGCGCCAATATGTGGCTTCTGGGTCTCGGTATCAGTATGGCGATGATTATGGGCGGCGTGGACATGGGCGCCTACGAGCGAAAGAATCCCCGCAACGCCCTCGCCAACCTCTATATGTGCAAAGATGAGCGATGGATTCAACTCATGCACCTTCAGCCGGACAGGTACTGGGAGTCCTTCATGACTGTGATGGGCTTGGGGCACCTCGTTAACGATCCTCGATTCGCGACGATGGATATGAGGAACGATCATGGCCCGGAGTTGGTCGAGGCGCTGGACGCTGCGTTCGTCACCAAGACGTTTGACGAGTGGGACAAGATTTTCCGATCCGGTTACGATTTTATCTACGCTAAGGTTCAAGGCATCACCGAGTTGGTTGACGATCCTCAGGTTATCTCGAACGACTACATCACCACGTTCGATCATCCGACCATCGGCCCGGTTCAGATGTGCAACCATCCAAACATTTACAGCGAGACTCCATCGGGCATATTCCGTGAAGCTCCCGAGTTGGGTCAGCACACCGAAGAAATTCTGATCGACGAGTTGGAGTACACCTGGGACGACATAAACGATCTCAGAGACGCGGGTGTGATATTGTAAGATTGCTTTTTCATTATAAGAGATTGAACCTGCGCCTGACTTCGGTAGCTGATGGTGTTTGATCTCCTGACGTAAACCGCCAAATGTTGAAAGCAAAAATATTCTAGGAGGCGAAATTGGCAGAGATTAATGGCAGCGCGCTATTCGCTAAAGCGCTAAAAAGAGAGGGCGTGGAATACGTCTTCACGTTGAATGGCGGTCACATCTATCCTCTATATGAGGGTTGTGAGGACGCAGGCATCAAGGTTATCGACTTCCGGCACGAGCAAGTCGCAGCCCACGCCGCCGAGGGTTGGGCAAAGGTCACAGGCAAGCCCGGCGTCTGCATCATCACGGCAGGCCCAGGCGTCACCGACGCGGTGACAGGGATTGCCAACGCCTTTCAGGCGCCCAGTCCTATGGTCACGATCGGCGGCAACGCCGCAATCGGAGACCATCTTAAGGGCGGTCTTCAGGATTTTGACAGCGCCACATTCCTAAAGCCTATAACCAAGTTCTCGGAACAGGTCAAGAGCGCGGCGCGAATTCCCGACTACGTGTCAATCGCGTTCAGGCATGCGACCACAGGCGTCCCAGGCCCAGTTTATCTTGAGATGCCAATAGACGTCGTCGGCGGCAAAGCCGAAGAGGACGATGTGCACTACCCCCAGGAATACAGGACCGAATCCAGGGCTTACGGCGACCCCGAGTACGTCAGCAAGATCGCTGACATCATCATGAACACCGAGCGCCCGATGGTTTTGGCTGGTTCTGACGTCTGGTGGACGCAGGCATCTGAAGAGCTTGCTGAATTCACCGAATTGATCGACTCCCCCATATTCCTGAATGCGATGGGTCGTGGAAGCCTCCCCTCCGGTCACCCGAATCTGGGCAGTCTGGGCAGGCGTTATGGTTTGGTCAAGTCTGACACCGTGATCCTTATCGGAACACCCATCGACTTCCGCCTGGGTTATGGCTCTGACTATATGTTCCCTCAGAACCCTCGATTGATCGAGATCATGATGGACGGCTCCAAGATCGGACAGAACCGTGACATCACCGCTGGCATCGTTGGCGACACCAAGGCCATCCTTCGCCAGATCATCGACGAGTTGAAGATCCGCGCTTACAAATCTCCGGGCCGCGGATGGGTAGAAGAAGTTATGACTGAGGACGCAGCGCTCAAGGCTGCGGACACAGACATGCTTAACTCCGACTCCACGCCTATTCACCCGATGCGGTTGGTCGGCGACCTTGCAGACGTTCTAGACGAGGACGCTACGGTCATTGGCGATGGCGGCGACATCGTTACCTTCGCCGCTCGCGTTCTTAAAATCAACAGGCCCGGCCATTGGCTCGACCCGGGACAGTTCGGTTGCCTGGGCGCCGGTAGTGGTTTCGCCGCCGCCGCGCAGTTGGCTCGACCTGGCAAGCAGGTCGTCATCGTGTACGGTGACGGCGGTTTTGGTCTCACCGGTTTCGACGTCGAGAGTTACGTTCGTCACGGCCTGCCAATCGTTTCCATCGTCGGCAATAACGGCGCATGGAACCAGACGACACAGGGCGTTCTGAAGCGCACCGGCAGGGCTATCGGAACCTACCTAAATCAGGAAGTTGACTACGCCAAGATCATGGACGCCATGGGCGGCTATGGCGAAAGAGTCACCGATCCTGACGAGATCAAGCCTGCTTTGGATCGAGCATTCACGTCCGGCAAGGCGGCAGTTATCGACGTAGTTATTGACCAGGAAGTCGGCTACGGCATGATGGGCGGTCGCTCAAGGCAGTCCCGCCAGTACTAGAGTCCGTTTAACGGCAAATGCAGGGGGCGGCTTTCGGGCCGCCCCTGTGCTATAAGCGAAGGCGCACAAGCGCAGGAGACTTGGATGGTGAATGGCAGCAACGGCCAGCCCATCGGGCCATTGACAGGCATGAGAGTTATCGACTGGACGATGTGGCAGTTCGGTCCGGTATCCACGATGATGCTTGCGGACCTGGGCGCCGAAGTGATTAAACTGGAGTCTCTTGATGGCGACCACGGACGGCAATTCGGTCGGGTCGGCGGGGTTCAGTCAGACATGCCTGAGGGCGTGAACGCCTATTTTGAAGGTATGAACCGAAACAAAAAAGGCATCGCTCTCGATCTCAAGAACCCCAGGGGCGTAGAAATCTTATATAAGTTGGTGGAGAAATCCGACGTATTTGTTGAGAATTTCCGTAAAGGTGTCGCCGAGCGTCTCGGCGTCGGCTACGATGATCTGAAAAAGCACAACCCTGAAATTGTGTATGGCTCCGCTTCCGGCTATGGCCCTGAAGGCCCCGATTCGCACAAGCCAGCTTTCGCGCTGACGGGCGAAGCCCGTTCTGGCGCTCTTTGGTGGGCGGGGCCGAACGATAACGTTCCCTACCAGATTGGGGTTGCCGATCAGGCCGCCGGCATCATGCTCTCATACGGGGTGTTGGGCGCGATCATCGCCAGAGAACGGTATGGCTACGGTCAGAAGGTGGATGTTTCCCATCTGGGCAGCATGATGTGGACTCGCGGGATGCAAAACGGCATCAGTATGCTGCAAGGTCAGGAGTTCCAGCGTCAAAGTAGTCGAGAGGCCGGCAACGTATTATGGAACTACTACGAGTGTTCCGACGGTGAGTGGATTGCATTCTCGATGGGTCAGTCCGACAGGTATTGGCCCATATTTTGCAAAGGACTTAACAGGCTCGAACTGCTGGAGGACGATCGCTATAACTCGATGGACGCGCGGTACGAAAATCGGGCCGAGTTGATCGCATTGCTGGACGAAATATTCAAAACCCGCACCCGCGTTGAGTGGGAAAAGCGGATGCTCGAAGCTGGCGATCTGATTTTCGAGCGCGTCCAGCGCACGTTGGATCTGGCGAGCGATCCCCAGGTTATCGAAAACGAATACATTGTCGACTTCGACCACGCCGCTCTCGGAAAAACCAAATGGCTTCAGACCCCGGTCACATTCAGCAAAACGCCGGTGTCAACTAGAAAAATGGCCCCGGCGCAGGGCGAGAACACCGAGGAACTTCTTATCGAACTGCTGGACTATACGTGGGACGATATCACTCAATTGCAGAGACAGGGCGTAATTCTGTAGTTGATAGGCGCACAGAGCAAATTTGTTGGGGAATTGGTATTTCGATTTTGGCGACTGATGAGCCGACTTGTTGCTAACCACAGAGGCTTGTCGTAATCTTGATTGCAATTGGCTAATGGACACAAAATGAGTATGGAGGGTTAGATGGCCGACCAACAGCGAGACGAAAATTTCGCATATGCAGGGAAGGATCTGGGCTCCCGGACGTTCTCAACTACAAGCGAGATGTTGGCGAACTACTATGATGGCCTGGAAGTGGAAGACAGTTATTACTCGGCGGGTTCGATATATGACCAAGCAGTCGCGCCCACAATGACGCTGACCGAGGTTGACACAGGATTCCGAGGCGCAGGCATGCCCAACAACTTCGGCAACCTCTGGATTCGACAGCAATGGGAGATAAACAACCCCATAATCCCAGGTCAGGAATACAATGTGACGTCCAAAGTTATGGACATTTACGATCATCGCAACCGCGATATCGTTCTTCAGCAGGTGTCATTGTGGTCGCCTGACGGTGAGCTGATGGCCCAGGGCCACCATCACCAGAGTTACATGCAAGACCAGACGTCAGGCCGTGTGGCCCTTCGCGACCCGAAGGCCAAGGGTGGCGTCCGAAGATTCAACGTTCCTGATGGCGAATTTGTCGAAGGCAGCCCACACGCTATCTCCATCGAGATGTGCGGCACATTCTTCCACGGTAACGCCAACTATCACACCAACATCGACGCGGCGAACGAACTGGGATTCGATGAGGTGGTTGTGGGCGGACGCATGACGATGTCATACGTCGGCGATCTGTTGGACCGTCACTTCGGCAAAGCCTGGTACGAAGGCGGCAAAATAGATCTGAAGTTCACCAACATTACATGGCCGGGCGATTCTGTGATTCCCAAGGCGGTGGTCACGGATGAAACCGTTGTGGACGGTGAGAAGCGAGCGAACGTCGCAGTTTGGGTGGAGAAGGAAGACGGCACCGTGGTCATCGTCGGGACGGCCAGCGTAAAGGCGTAATCTCTTTAGGTCTTAGGAAAATTAGTAAAGGCGGGCCAATGTGCCCGCCTTTTAGGTAGGAATGCTATTCGGATCAATAAAGGTGAAGATCCTCGTGTCCCTCGTATCGACAATTTCGAATTTCGTTCACTAGTCCCTTCCGAACGAAATCGGGTGATACAGGAATCCTATCCCAGCGGCACTAGTGAGCGAACCTTCCCTAGCCTCCCAAACGATATCATCAAGAAACGAGTGTCGCAAACTCTTTTCAATTTGGTGTTTTACCAAAATGATGAAGAACCAAAGTGCTCGATCGACGTGCCGCTGATTTGACCAACCACGGTGGTTGAAGTTGTACTCTGAGGCGGGTGGCGAGTTTCCTTGGATGATGTGATTGCGCAGGGAGTAAAAACGATCTGCCCATATCACTTTCATAGTTCGCTTTCCTCGCTCTTTCCTTCCGCCTGACCTCTCGGAGAAATACACATACTGTTTTCCCCCTGCTAATCCTGTGATCGACTCCACTATATCTTTAAACGCTTTCCTTTGGTTCCGATTTGGAAGGTGCAGTAATATTTCCGACGCACTCATTTGCAATAGCACCCGGGCATTCATACTCAACGACCTCGAATTGTACTAACTTTCGAACAACATCTCTGTCGCGTTAAGTATTCGTCTGGCAATTCGAGGTCGACGTTGTTTCAGTTCTGATAGGCTACTAAACAGCTCTTCGTCCTGTCGGAAAATCGTCGGGCGCGTAATATATCCAGGTCGCTGATACTCTAATTCGTCAAGTTTCCTCCCTATGCGTGCCAACGGGATTATGTCACCAGGATGTTCCGCGACCCAATCGCTGCCAATGTCGAAATTCTGATATGTCTCGCTGAAGTTATCAGAGGTTGCCATGTAGTTGCCTGCATTTGGGTCGAGCATATTTGTGTGGTCGCGAGTTACGAAACTTAGAAACAAAAGCAAGCTTGGCTTCTCTGATATCGGGGAAATAACCCGTGACCATTGTGTCAGCAAATATGCTACGGTTGTCTATCGATACAACACCGATACCCGCTTGCGCCTGCCCGAAATCCCGATAATTGTTAAATATCCGTTCTATATGAGTTCTAGTTTTTTCGTCAGGAAGTTAAGAAAGTTTCAGTTTCGGAAAATTCCAAATCTTCAGCGCACCGAATCCCACCACATCGGTCGAACCCATCGACAGATATGGGAAAAATACGACTGTACTATGCTGTGGTGACGTCATATTCTGGATTGAAGGTTTCGGCGTCTCGAAGTTCCGAGTCTAGTAGATAGCCTGGATGTCTTTGAGTTCCTGGACGCGTTTGGGATCATGCCCCAGCAGGTCGCCGAATACGAAGTCATTGTGTTGGCCCAACAGCGGCGCGGAGAAGTAAGGTAGTTGGGGCATGGCGCTAAATTTGAGGGGCAGGCCCGCGACTGTGCGCTTGCCAACTTCTGGATGATCCATCTCGACAACGTACCCACGGGAGATCATGTGTGGATCGGCCAGCAGGTCAACCACGTTCATCACCGGCCCTGCCGGAATTTTCTTCGCTTGGAGGCTGGCGGCGATCGCTGAATTCGTTCGAGTCGCGCACCACTCGCCCACCAGTCGATCCAATTCTGTTTCATTTGTTTTTCTTGATTCGAGCGCTGCGAATTTGCCGTCGTCGCTCAGTTCAGGATGTCCCATGATCTGGCACAAGGATCGCCACTCTTCATCGCTTTGGACTGCGAGTGCTACCCAAGCGTCATCCCCTTTGCACGCGTACACGTTGTGAGGAGCCATATTGGGGTCGTGGTTGCCTATGCGCTCGACCTGCTGGCCAGTCATCGAGTATTCGAGGAACCCTTCAGGGATCATGCTCGATATGGTCTCAGCCATTGCCACTTCGATGTACTGGCCTCGGCCTGTTTTGTTTCTATGCCATAGCGAGCTCAGGATGCTGAAGGCCATTATCGTTCCAACCAGGTAATCAGGCCAATTGCCTCCCAAGTTTTGTGGCGAGCCGCCCTCATAGCCTGTCAGGAAAGGCTGGCCTGCGTAGGAGCATACGTTCGGACCCCAACCTGTGGAGTTGCGATCCGGTCCCGTCACCCCCATAGTCGAACCAGAGATCATGACCAGATCGGGTTTGATTGTTCTGAGATGGCTGTACCCGAGGCCCAGCCGTTCAAGGACGCCAGTGGCGAAATTCTCCATTACAACATCAGAAGTCGCGACCAACTCTTCGACCAGTTTTTTTGCATCGGGATTTCGCAGGTTGAGTGTGGCGCCGAGCTTGCTGTAATTAAGGCCGTTCCAGTTCGAGCCTCTGTTTACTCCGCTGATGCCATCTGCTCCGCCAATTACTCCACGACGACCCAATTCAAGGCGGGCATTGGACTCGACGCGAATGACCTCTGCGCCCAGACTGCCCAGCCACGCTCCGCAGTGGGGAACGGACAGTATCCATCCGAAATCCACGATTCGGATTCCTTCCAACGGGCGGTTCTTTATGCCGGTAGGATGGGTCAGTTGCGAAACCGCTCTGGCGTTCTCTGAAATTCTGACTCCATTGAGGATGTCGTCGTTGTGCTGGCCAAGGGTCGGGGCAGGGCGCCTCAGTTTCCAAGGCGTTTCGCTGAGTCTCATAGGCGGCCCAGGTTGTGTCACCGATCCTGCCTTCGGATGTTCCTGATTGACGAAGAACTCTCTGGCTTTGTAGTGCGGACTGTCCATCACCTCGGCAGTCGATTGGACCGGGAAGCAAGGGACGCCCGCTGATTGCAGCCTCTCGTATAGCTCTGCTCGCGTCTGATCCTTCATCCACTCATGGACTAATACTTCGATTACGGCTGCGTTTTCTCGCCGGCCAGCGAACCCGACATACTCTGTGTTGGTTGCCCAATCAGGACTGCCCATTACCTCGACAAGACTGGCCCACCAATGGTCGAGGGTGAAAGCCGCTGACACATGGCCGTCTTTGCACGGCCAAACCCAACTGAAGAAGGCTTTCTCTCTGGTTTCTGGGATGCTCCCAGGATCATAGGAGTGCATGGAAAAGTTGCCGCGAACGTGGTTCGCGACTGACTCCAAAGCAGAGATGTCGACGTCCTGGCCGACGCCGTATTTCTCTCTATAGAAGAGGGCAATCATTGACGCAGTCGCAGCCGTCCAGCCGGCCAACAGCATCGCCATGTTGCCTCGTCCTCTTAGCGGCGGTTCGTTCGGCGGGTCGGTGACAGCGAATCCCGGAGTTTCCCAACCCATGCCTCCCATGTGCCATACGATCAGGTCGGTTCCCTGATAGTCCTTGTAAGGCCCGGAATTGCCGAACGGCGTGACGCTGGCGCAGATCAGCAGGGGATACGTCGTTTCCAGATACTCATGGGATATTTCGAGCGATTTAGCGTCAGCGGATGAGACGTCAGTGACGAAAACATCGGCAGTTTCAAGAAGGTTGCCCAACTGCCGGCGGCCCGTTTTGGAGCGGAGGTCGATTGTGACGCCCCGCTTGTTGGCATTGAGGTAAAGGAACTGGCCGCTGCCTTCTGGGTCGGGCTCGCTGTTGGGAAATGGGCCTGAAAGCCGAAGCGCGTTGCCTTCGGGCGGCTCGATCTTGATGACGTTCGCGCCGAGGTCAGCCAGCGCTTTTGCGCACATCGCGCCAGAAATGCCCTCACTATACTCGACGACCACGAGGTCCGATAATGCCCCAGCCTGACCGATGGGTTCGACCATATCGGTTACGCTCTCTTGGGCATGTTTTTGTTCTCTTCGATCTGATCGGTGTCCCAGAATTTGGAGAAGGCCAGTGCCCGCGGGCAATGCCCGTATGCTTCTTCGATCTCCACGACTATGCCCTGTTGCACCCTTGAGTTGTCATCCGGGTTGTTGACTTCTAGTTCGATCTCCAGGCGTTCGAGTTCCTCTTTGTCGATCAATTTGACACGCCCGTTCACCCTGACCGTTTCTCGAATTCCTGGTATCAAAAAAACCATGCCCACGTGAGCGTTCTCGGACATGTTGATGTAAGACTGGAACAAGTTGTTGCCCGCCACATCAGGTATCAAGAGCGTGGAGTCGTCCAGAATCTTGACGAAGCCAGGCAACCCGCCTTTGGGGGATGCGTCACAGCTTCCATCAGACGCGCTGGTAGCCATCACCATCATGGGCGATTGGCTGATGAAATCCTTCACATTATCCATCAGGCAACCTTTGACCTT
>ENA-ORDI01000221-ORDI01000221.1-marine-metagenome-genome-assembly--contig:-NODE-221-length-40581-cov-4.380086_pt1 | contig 40581 bp, 40 predicted proteins | sample MGYA00248628_ERZ508525 | MGnify/ENA primary metagenome ERZ508525 (study PRJEB26195, sample SAMN05422138) | marine metagenome | isolation source: East of Porto Seguro, South Atlantic Ocean | place... | reverse complement strand
TATCATAGGCAGGATCGTTGATCCCGCACATCATTGTCGATGAACTTTTCGGTTCGGTCAATCCGAATATTTCTTACTGACGAATCAGATGCGCGCGTGAACGCCGCGCTTGACCGCAAACCACGAACATCGTAGGCTTGGCGCGTGCGATAATCGGCCACGGCGCTTATCTTCGATTAGGCGAGTCGGGAGACAAGACATGGAGTTTGGGTCATTCGCGGAATTTCACGCTCGACCGGGGTATTCTCAACGGGACATATTCAACGAATCCTTCGAGCACGTCGATCAGGCGGAATCGATGGGACTCGACGGCGTTTGGCTTTCAGAGTCTCATTTCAACCCGGTGCGGTCCGTGATGTCATCGCCCTTGATGGTTGCTTCGGCGATAGCTGGAAGGACGAAGCGTCTCAAGATCGGGACCGCTGTGCATATCATTCCGCTCGGAAACCCGCTTCGCATGGCTGAAGAGGTCGCGACGCTTGATCACGTAAGCCAGGGAAGGTTTGAATATGGCGTTGGTCGCAGCGGTCTGCCCGGCTCATACGAAGGTTACGGCATGCACTATGCCGAGAGCAGACAACGTTTTTACGAGTATCTCGATATCATGAACCGCGCCTGGACCAACGAACGTTTCTCCTACTCCGGCGATTATTACTCCTATGACAACGTGTGCCTGACCCCAAAGCCGTTCCAACAGCCCCACCCAAAGATCAGGGTGGCGGCGACAACGTCCGACACTTTCGAGACCCTGGGAACGCTAGGTTACCCAATTTTCATTGGCGTCCGCAGTCTGGATATGTTCCAGGTTAAAGAGCAAGTGGACGCTTACAAAAAAGCATGGAACGACGCCGGACACGAAGGGCCGATTGATGTCTCTTTGCGCGTGCCTGTTTATGTGTCGGAGTCTAAAGACGACGCTCTATCGGCCCCCGAAGACAGCTTCATGAAGCAGTTTCGCAGGCTGGGTGGTCAACTGGCGGCGTCGGTGTCACGATCGGGTTCAGAAGCAAGAGACTTGCGCTCCGAACGCGGCGCGCAACTTGCTGAAGTTGACTGGGAGCGGGTCCAACGAGAAAAGGTCGCCGTCGGCACGCCAGAAATGGTTATTGAGCAATTGAACATCATGAAAGACACACTGAGCCTGTCTGGTGTCGTCGCTGAGTTCAACGCAGGGGAAGGCATCTCAAAACAGCAAATCGCCACTTCGTTGAGGCTGACCTGCGAGAAGGTGATGCCTGCATTCAAATGAATAACGGTGATGCCGATTGGCCCCGTGATCCCGACGCCGTGTTCGCTGTCGGATGTTACAATGAGGTCTGACTTCCTCTAGAGGAGCATCATGGTGACTCTAAATACCGAACACAGGTTGGCTGAACCGACTATCGCCGTCCTGATCGACTATGAAAACGTCGGTCTGGATTCGATACAGTATCTATTCGACCAGCTTTCGGACATGGGGCGCGTCATCGTCAAGCGGGCGTACGCAGACTGGTCTGTTCATCGGAACAAGCGAGACCAGCTTTTGGAACACGGCATTGAAGCCGCCCACTATTTCCATGCGACCAGATCCGGCAAAAATGCCAGCGACATTTGTCTTGTGATCGACGCCGTCGAACTTGTGCATACTTCGAATGTGGACACGTATGTAGTTGTGTCATCGGACTCGGATTTCGTTCCGTTGGTTAATAAGCTTCGTTCATCTGGAAAGCTGGTTGTGGGCGCCGGACGCCGGGACATAACACCGGTCACGCTGGTAAAATCGTGTGACCGATACATCTTCCTCGACGACGGCGCAACCCAGAATAGCGAAGCGCCGACAACGCAACCAAACGAAACGCGAACACAGGCGAGGACAGGTCGAGCTGACCGTCGCGAGCCTTCGAACTCCCTTATCACTCGCGCGCTTGAAGCATCTCAAGATGGACAGGGGCAGGTTCCGGGGTCGAAGTTGCACCAGACGATGCTCAGGATCGACCCGAGCTTCAACTTTAAGGCGCAAGGATTTTTGACCTTCACACGATTCCTCGAATCCAAGGGTGAGGTGCGTGTCGTCAGGTCGCAAGGGCCGGGCGATATTTTGGTTCAACTATCCTCCCAACGCGAAGCCCCAGCGCCAACACGTGAAGTTCAACCTGAACCGACGAGGAACCGCAATCCGCGACCGGCGCAGGCAACCGAAGTCCCTGTTGAGCCGGAGGGAAAGTGGGAGCGAGATGTTGATCTTGCTTGGCGCAGCCGCCAGGGGCCAAAAATCGCAGGGCGGTCGGCAGCCGCGGACGTTGCAAAAGTGCTGAACGCCCCCAACCTCAAATCCACAAAGTATCCAACGCTGGACAAATTGCTCGACGCCAGCCATTACCTGGACTTCAGGTGGCGTCGAGAAGGCAACGCCATCATCCGAATCTGACCCGGGCCACCAGAATATTCGAGCGATTTTACATGCTGCTGGCAATTGACATCGGGAACACAAACGTAACGATCGGCGCGTTCGACGGCGACACTCTCAAGGCAACGTTTCGTCTCACCACTGACACCAAACGGATGCCTGACGAGTACGCGTTGGCAGTTAGCCAACTTCTGCCAATGCGGGGCGTTTCGTCCAAGTCGGTCACCGCCATTGCCCTGTGCAGTGTGGTGCCTCCTCTGACGCCCAGTTTCGTCCAACTATGCGAGGATTATTTCGACATAACGCCACTGGAGATCGGCGCTGGAACCAAAACAGGCATTCGCGTGAAGTATGATTCTCCCAGAGATGTAGGCGCGGATCGTATCGTCGATGCCGCCGCCGCGCTTTCATTGTACGGTGGCCCGGCAGTTATTGTGGACATAGGCACTGCCACGGTGTTCGACGCTGTGACCGATAATGGCGATTACCTTGGCGGCGCAATCGCGCCAGGAATTCAGATAGCCGCAGATTCTTTGTTCCACACAACCGCCCAACTGCGAAGAGTGGAGCTCACAGCGCCTGCTACCGCCATTGGCAAAAACACGGTTCACGCCTTGCAGTCCGGTCTCGTGTTGGGGTACGCCGAACTGGTCAAAGGGATGATTCGGAGGTTCGATGAGGAGCTGGGAGGAAACGCCAAAATTATTGCCACCGGTGGGCTGGCGGGAGTGGTTGTCGATGAAGTTGGAATGTTCGATGCTGTCGATCCGAATTTGACGTTAACTGGCCTGCGCTTAATCCATGAAATTAATTCCGGTTGAGCCGTGCGGTTCTGCCTCTCGAGGATACGCTAAATGTCTACAGTTCTGGATGGCAAGCACATTACGCTGGGAGTGACAGGCAGCATAGCCTGTTACAAGGCGATTGATCTTGCCAGCAAATTGACTCAGGCGAGCGCCAATGTAGACGTGATTCTTACCAAAGGCGCTTCGAAATTTGTGACCGCGTTAGCCTTTGCCGCGATCACCCATAGGCCTGTGGTCACCGACGTGTTCGATCCTCAGTCGGAGTTGAGCATTGATCACGTCGCCCTTGCCGAAAGGTCCGATTCGATCGTCATTGCCCCGGCCACCGCCCACACGATAGCGAAAATGGCGCACGGCCTGGCTGATGACGCACTCACTACGACGCTTTTGGCGACTCAAGCTCCTGTGATTGTTGCGCCAGCTATGGATGCCCATATGTTCGACAATCCCGCGACACAGGCCAATGTCAGGCTGTTAGAAGAGCGCGGCGTGACGTTCATCGGGCCGGCTTCTGGCAGGCTGGCGTCGGGCCTGATTGGCAAGGGACGATTGGTGGAGACGCCGGAGATTATCGGTTGTATCAGCGCTGCGCTGGGCCGGCATGGCGATCTGGCGGGAAAAAAGATCGTTGTCAGCGCTGGCGGCACCGAGGAAGCAATCGACCCTGTGCGCGTTATCACCAACCACTCGTCAGGGAAAATGGGTTACGCGATTGCCGAAGCCGCGAGAGACCGTGGAGCGTCCGCTGTTCTGGTTTCGACGCCGACAGCGTTGCCTGCTCCCTATGGTGTCAGGATGGTGAATGTCCGCTCGGCATTGGATATGCGCGATGCCATTAACCACGAGTGCCGAGACGCGGACGCAGTGGTTATGGCGGCGGCAGTCGCGGACTGGCGTCCTGTTTCGACCGCGGATCAGAAAATCAAAAAAGGCGCGTCCAACGAATGGGCCATAGAATTGACCAAGACGCCGGATATCATCGCGGGCTTGGCGGCTGACTCGCTGGTGAAGGTCGGCTTCGCCGCCGAGAGTCAGGACTTGATTGCCAATGCCCAATCCAAGCTGGTTTCCAAGGGTCTCGATCTGATCGTCGCCAATGACATCACGGCAGAGGATGCGGGGTTCGCCGCAGACACCAATCGAGTGACGATTCTGGACAGAGAGGGAGGAGCGGACGACCTGCCGCTGATGTCCAAATATGACGTCGGTGTCAACATCCTGGATCGTGTTAGGCCTTTGTTCAGGCGGGATATCTCATGAACTTCAAGACAAAGGACGAGGTGGCGGCTAGTGGTAAGCGTTCCTGATATTTTTCGAAATATCACAGATAAATTGCAGACCTCAGCATCGGTCAAGACCGTCTACGGGGAACCGGTGACAGCCGAGGGCAAAACGATAATTCCGGTGGCGAGGGTGCGATACGGCTTCGGAGCAGGCGGAGGAACAGGGCCGGTTGCCGATCAAGCTGTTGACGCAACCAGTGGCGGAGGCGGGGTCGAGATCACGCCTGTCGGAATCATCGAGATCACAGCTGGCGAGACTAGATACATCTCGTTCGAGGGGCATCGTCGCATTGTTCGTATTTTGGTCATCGGGGCCGTAATCGCACTCCTCCTCCTTCGGCGACGGAAGAGAAAGTGATGTTTCACAAATTGAGTTGAAGCTGTCAAGTAAGGCTGATAGAATTCCGCAATGTCATCTGACGGGAGAGATAAATGCCAATAGTCCGAGTAGAAATGTGGCCCGGCCGCACGCATGAACAGAAGCAAAAGCTGGCTAAAGCGATAACCGACGCGATGGTGGAAATCGGAAAGACTACACCGGAAGCGACATTGATTGTTTTTGAGGACGTCGACAAATCCAACTGGGCTCAGAGTGGAATATTAGCTTCCGACGTTTAAGCTCAGAGACATTCTTGACATAAAGCGGAACGCGTCCATATACTAAATGCAAGTAAAGAACAAAGGCTGTGAACAGGACTAGTACGCCTCCATCGGAAGCTCAGAGAGCCGGGTAAGGTGAGAGCCGGCGCTTACCGAAGCGGCAGAATGGACCTGGGAGCCGTCACCTGAACATTCCTGATCCAGGAATTAGTAGGACTGACCGGAGAGGGTACCGTTATCGAAACCCAGGGCATCGGCAAATAATCGTTTTGTCCATGCCTGAACAAAGGCCATGTGTTGTTGAGTTGAATCGACTTCTTATGGTGAGTTAGGGTGGCACCACGGTTTGACCCGTCCCTTGTGGGACGGGTTTTTTGTTTGGAAATTTTAAGCCTCGGAGGTTTGAGTTTGATGGCGAACATCGACGTCCAGTTGTGGCAAAACATTAGTTAACACACGGAGAGACCAAGGCGAGTTAATCGCGCCCATAGAACCAACCGAGGATGAACAATAAATGCAAACGACATCAAACACAATCGAATCACAACCTCAATCAAAAACCCGTCGGAGAGTGTTCAGCGGAGTCCAGCCCTCTGGCGACCCGCAACTGGGCAACTATCTGGGCGCATTCAAAGGCTGGGTGGACCGGCAGGATCAGAAGGACAACTTTTTCTGCATCGTCGATCTTCACGCCATCACCGTGGAACAGAACCCAGAGGAGCTTCGGCGTCAGACCCGCGAGCTTGCAGCCATGCTTTTCGCCTGCGGAATCGACCCTGACAAGAGCACGCTCTTCATCCAAAGCCACGTCACAGCCCACGCTGAGGCATGCTGGATTCTAAATTGCGTGACGCCGATTGGATGGCTCGAGCGCATGACTCAATTCAAGGACAAATCGACTGGTCAGGACAGCGTATCGGCAGGATTGCTGGATTATCCCGTTTTGATGGCTGGCGACATCTTGCTCTATAGCGCCCACGAGGTTCCAGTGGGGGAGGATCAAAAACAGCACGTGGAGCTTGCCAGAGACATCGCCCAGAGGTTCAACAGAATCTACAACGAACTGTTCGTGGTGCCTGAACCAGTCATTCCCGAAGTCGGTGGCCGGGTGATGGGATTGAATGACCCTAATGTGAAGATGTCCAAGAGCTTCTCGCATATCCGAGGTCACGCGATCCGTCTGCTTGACGAACCGAAAGAAATTCAACGATCTGTCATGAGAGCAGTGACCGACAGTGAAAACGAGATTCGATTTTCAGATGATCCTGAGCGCGCGGGTGTCAACAACCTTCTCGGCATGTACAAAGTCTTGACCGACCAGACTGAGTCTGAAGTGGAAGCCGATTTCGCTGACGCTCGTGGTTACGGCGACCTGAAAAAGCGAGTCGCTGAGATCGTAATCGAAGGCCTGGCGCCTATACAAAAAAGATATTACGAATTAATGGACGACGTGGCCGAACTGGATCGTCTGCTCACCACAGGCGCAGACCAAGCGCGCCAGGTCGCCGAACCTAAAATACAAGAAATGAAGCAGGCCGTCGGATTCGTCCTGCCCGACCAATCACGGTCGCAGTAGAGGTCAAAAAATGTACTCACCAACGCTGGAACAGGTTGAGCAGTACGCGAAGACCGCCAACCTGGTCCCCATATACAGAGAGATCAACGCGGACCTGGAAACCCCAGTTTCCGCTTACTTGAAAATCGCCCGACCTCCGTACTCATTCTTGCTTGAGAGCGTTGAGGGCGGAGAGCATATAGCAAGATATAGCTTCATTGGAACAGAGCCGACAAAAGTGTTCAGAACCGGAAAAGGTGAAGAGTATGGCGAAGTGGACCCCCTGAAACCCATCGAAGTTGAGCTGGCCAAGTACACGATGGCCGACGTTCCAGGCTCGGAGCGGTTCAACGGTGGCGCGGTCGGATATCTGACCTACGACGCCGTGCGTTACTTCGAAAAACTGCCCACGCCTGAAGCCGACCCTATCGGCGTCCCAGACTCGATATTTATGCTGACATCGACCTTCGTGATATTCGACCATCTGAGGCACAAAATTAAAGTCGTGAGCCACGCGCATCTCGACGGCGACGCCGAGCGGGCTTACTCCGAGGCAGTGCAGAGGATAGATGACATCGTGGCTCGGCTCGACGCCCCGGTAAAAGTGCCTAAATCGGGCAACGGGCCTGTAGTGAAGGACTCGCCGGTCGAGACGAACATCACGCCTGAATTTTATGAGAGCATGATCGACAAGACCCGCGAGTACATCATTGCAGGGGACGTCATTCAAGCCGTGGTGGGCCAACGCATGGCCCGTAAGACCAGCGCTCACCCATTTCAGATATACAGGGCGCTGAGAGCCATTAATCCGTCGCCATACATGTATTATCTGGAACTCGACGGATTCCAAATTGTGGGCGCCTCGCCTGAGATGCTCGTGCAGGTGCAGGACGGCAAAGTCGCCGTCCATCCCATCGCGGGAACCAGACGACGCGGTTCCAACGAAGAGGAGGACAGAGAGCTTGAAGAAGAACTACGCACCAGCGAGAAGGAACGGGCAGAACACATCATGCTCCTCGACCTGGGGCGAAATGATGTTGGCCGGGTCAGCCAGCCGGGCACCGTCGAAGTGTCGCAGGTTATGGACATTGAGCGTTACTCTCATGTAATTCATCTGGTGTCGCACGTCACCGGAACGCTTCAGGATGGTTACTCAAACTACGATGCGCTCAGGGCATGCTTCCCCGCGGGGACTGTGTCCGGTGCGCCGAAAATCCGAGCGATGGAGATCATCGCCGAGTTGGAACCTGTCAAACGCGGCGTTTACGCAGGCGCGGTCGGATATTTCGACTTCAAAGGCAACATGGACACCGCCATCGCCATCCGAACGCTAGTCGTGAAGGACGGCGTCGCCTACGCTCAAGCTGGAGGCGGAATCGTCTACGACAGCACCGCCGAGGAAGAATACATGGAGACGATTCACAAAGCATCGGCGACGCTGCGTGCCATAGATCAGGCCGAATCGGAGATGAAATAGCGCGGTTCAAAATCGGGGCGGTACACCTGCCGCCCTAGCTGGCTGGAGTTAACGAAATGATACTCTTGATAGACAATTACGATAGTTTTACTTACAACCTCTATCAGTACCTATGCGAGCTAGGCGCAGACGTCAAGGTGGCTCGGAACAATGAGATCGACCTGGAGGAGATCACAGAATTGGCCCCGACCAAGATCGTCCTTTCGCCAGGCCCTCGCACTCCCGAACAGGCTGGAATCTCCAACGACGTGATCCGACATTTCGGAGCCGAAACGCCGATGTTGGGCGTCTGTCTCGGACACCAGTGTGTGGGATACGCATACGGCGGAACTGTGGGAGGAGCTGGCGAGATAATGCACGGCAAAACCTCTCTGATCAATCATGATGGAAAAGGCGTATTCAAGGGTCTGCCAAACCCCTTCGAAGCGATCAGATATCATTCCCTGGCGGTGTACAGGGACGATCTGCCCGCCGAGCTTGAAGTTACGGCCTGGACAGACAACGGCATAATCATGGGCGTTCGTCACAGTGAATATCCGGTCGAAGGCATTCAGTTCCATCCTGAGTCCATAATGACCAAAGTCGGGAAGGACCTTCTTCAAAATTTTCTTGATATGTGACGCTCGACCCTTTGGGGTCAGGAGGCAGAGATGATTCGAGAAGCAATTGACGCCCTGGTCGAGGGCCATTCTCTGACAATGGACGAGGCCGCTGCGTCTATGAACGAAATAATGAAAGGAGATGCCACGCCCGCCCAGTTCGGCGCGTATGTCACTGCTCTGAGGCTCAAGGGTGAAACCGTGCAGGAAATCGCGGGCATGGCCCGTGTGATGCGCGAAAAGGCCCTTCATGTGTCGGTGTCTGGCGTCCTGGTGGACACAGCCGGCACGGGTGGAGACAGATCCGGCAGTTTTAATATCTCGACAACCGCAGCGTTGGTTGCGGCAGGGGCTGGGGTAAAGGTCGCTAAGCACGGTAACCGTGCCATGTCTGGGGCGACCGGCAGCGCGGACGTTCTGGAAGCCCTTGGCGTGAACATAGACCTGAGTCCAGAGGGCGTGCAGCAGTGCATTGAAGAGGTCGGATTCGGATTCATGTTCGCCCAGCGGTACCACCCGTCAATGCGGTTTGCCGCAGGCCCTCGCCGCGAAATCGGTATCCGGAACGTGTTTAACATTCTAGGGCCTCTGACAAACCCTGCCGGCGCAAAACGACAGGTCATCGGAGTGGCAGACCCGGCGATGGCCCGTCGCATGGCTGAAGTTTTGGGGACTCTTGGAAGCGAGCGTGCCCTTGTCGTCCACGGCGAGGATGGCATGGACGAGCTTACGATCACTGGGCCATCGCAAGTGTGGGAATTGAAAGACGGAAGCGTCACCGAATACGCGTTCACGCCCAATTCGGTTGGACTGCAAACAGCGGACGCAGGAACCCTCGCCGCGACCAGCGCCGACGACAGCGCGGCGACTGTTAGATCGGTTCTCGGCGGAACTTCTGGTCCCGCTAGGGATGTGGTGTTGTTGAACGCTGCCGCAGCGCTGGCGGTTGGAGGCGCTGCGGAAAGTTTAAGCGACGGCGTCGTGCAGGCATCAGAATCCATCGATTCCGGCGCTGCCTCCCGCGTTCTGGCCGGGTTGGCGGAACTGAGCCAAACGCTTGAGTGACCACGACAGCGTATCACTCAAAACGATTATTTTCGATTTCGATTTCACGCTCGCAGACTCGTCGATTCCGATTGTAGAATGCGTGAACTACGGCCTTCGAGGACTCGGCCTGCCGGAAGCATCCAGCGACGAGATTGGGCGCACCATCGGTCTCCACCTTTCGGAGGCTCTGGTTGTTCTGGCTGGAGAGGAACAGCAGCCCAATGCAGACAAGTTTTTGGCATTGTTCGGCGATCGAGCAGACCAGATAATGGCGGACAACACCGTCATATTCCCAGAGGTTCCCGAAGCCCTGGATGACCTGAAAAATCGTGGCTATACAATGGGCATTGTGTCGACAAAGTATCGGTATCGCATTGAAGATATACTAGGCAGGGCAGGGTTGCTCCGATATTTCGACAACATAGTGGGCGGAGAAGACGTGGACCGCCATAAGCCCGCTCCCGACAGCCTACTTCTGGCAATGGAAAATCTCAGCGTCAGCCGTCAAGAAGTCATTTATGTTGGTGACAGCATAACCGACGCAAAAACCGCCGAGGCTGCTGAGGTTGAATTCGTGGCTGTTCTGTCAGGAACAACATCGCCCAAAGAGTTCGATGCGTTTCCGAATATGACTGTCCTTGCGGGCGTAGACCAGGGGTTCGTCCGTTGCATCGTTGAAAGGAACCCAAATGGTACTTCCTAGCGCTCCCGACATTTTGAAACAGATCGTCGAGGTCAAACATCAGGACGTTGAACGATTGAAGTTCGATGTTCCGGTCTCGGAACTAGAAGGACGGATAGAAGCTCAATCGCGGCCTCTCAATTTTGCTGGATCACTTATGGGCAACCGAGTGAGAATCATCGCCGAAGTGAAAAAGGCGTCGCCAGCAAAAGGACTGCTTCGCGAGGATTTCGATCCAGTGGAAATCGCCAGCACATATGCTCAAAATGGCGCCGCCGCGATCTCGGTGCTTACCAATGCTGACCACTTTCAAGGGAGCATCGAGCATCTTTCGACAGTCCACGACACCGTGTATCCGCTTGGCGTCCCGGTTCTTCGCAAAGAGTTCATATACGACCCATATCAGATTTATGAAGCACGGGCCTATGGCGCGGACGCGATCTTGTTGATTGTCGCAATGCTTTCGCCTGCTAAGCTTGCGGAGCTTCGAGAATTGGCAGAAAAATTCTGGATGCAGACGCTGGTCGAGGTTCATGACGAATCAGAACTAGAGACGGCGCTGGATTTAGGCGCTGAAATCATTGGAGTCAATAATCGAAATCTTCGCACGTTCGTAACCGATATGTCGGTGACGGAGCAGTTGGCCGGGAAAATTCCGTCAGGAAAAATCGTGGTGAGCGAGAGCGGCATCAACAGTCCTGAGGACATTTCGAGAGTGCAGGCCGCCGGCGCCCATGCCGCGCTGATCGGCGAAGCGCTGATTACGTCCGACGACATTGGCCGGAAGCTGAGGGGACTTGTATGACAAAGTTCAAGATATGTGGTCTGCGAGACGTGTACCATGCGATAGTCGCAGCAGATGCAGGCGCTGACTTTCTCGGGTTCAATTTTGTGGAAGGCGTTCGAAGACAGCTTCAACCTGACGAAGCAGAGGATCTGATAAATGACTACAGATCGCGAGAAAAAGACGGCGAACCCGCGCTGGTGGGCCTTTTCGCAAATCAGTCTGCGAATTTAATAAACTCGGCGATAAAAAAATGCGGACTGGATTACGTTCAGCTTTGTGGTGACGAACCGACAGGTTTGTGGGCGACTATCGACGCTCCTGTTATCAGACACGTGAGGGTCATGGATTCCCTGCCTCGCGTCGAAGCGGTAGCAGACGCATCCCGCAAAGTGGAAATCGCAGTTAGCAGAGGACACATGGCGTTGCTCGATAAGCACGAATCCGGTTCATTGGGCGGGACCGGCAAGACCTTCGACTGGACAATCGCCTGGGAAATTGCCCGACAATACCCCGTTTTTCTAGCTGGCGGACTCACGCCTGAAAACGTGGCATCTGCGATCCAAACGGTGTCGCCCTGGGGCGTGGATGTGTCTAGCGGCGTCGAGACAGACGGCATCAAAGACGCCGACAGAATAAATGCTTTCGCGCACGAAGTTCGGTCTTGACTCGACATTATCTGAATCTTGAGCCTCGCCCAATCATCCAATGAAATTAAACCACGATGAATTTATTGGAAGGGAACGTGATGGCCAAACCTGTCCAACTAAAAGAGCAATCTATATTGATCGACGCGCCCTGTGAGATGGTCTATCAGAAGATGACTGCGTTCAATCGGGGATATGATTCCGAAGACAGCAAATAGTATTCTAAGGTACTTTCTCAAGACGGCGACACACTGGTTGTAGAGTTCAACATCAAAGCGGGAATATTCACCTACATAACACCGGAGAAAATCACGCTGTATGAACGCGAACGCATTGTGCTCGAAGGCTTGGAGGGGCCACTCGATTATTTTCACGAAGAGTTCATATTCGAGGATTTGGGCGGCCAAACAAAACTCAGCCACGTTGGCGAAATCATGTGGAATAGATTTCCCTTTTTCGGCTGGTTTGGCACGCTAATCTACACACGCCCTATGTTTCACAAGGTAATAGACACACATCTACTCGAAGTCAAAGACTCCTGCGAAGCCAGAGCCGCCAGAAGCCACGTGTTCAAGCGGCGAAAACGCGAGTTTTCTAAGCCTCAATCGTGACACGATCTCATCCATGACCGACGTTCCGATATTCCGCGAGCACCCGCAAGGCGTTCAGACCATATCTCGCCCTGGCGCATACGCATTGATGACCAATGCTGATGGCGAGGGGGCTCTGGTGAAGCATCAAGGGAAGCACCACCTTCCGGGCGGCGGCTCCGAGCCTGGAGAGTCGCTCGAAATCTCTCTTGCGCGAGAACTCCGTGAGGAGTTTTCATGGCAGATTCCGGTCGACTAGCGGTTGTGGTCCGCGATTCAGTATGTCGTGGCCGACGGCGGCATCCACTACGAGCTTCGGCCAACGTACTTTTAGGCTACACGGATCGCTAACATTGAGGAAACGTCGAAACACTCCCCTTTGTGGTTGATACCAGACCGCGCCGTCCAAGCCCTGACCCGACCTTGCGACGCCTGGGCAGTGACTAAATTCGTAGCCGTCAACGCCTGAAATCACATCATCATCATACTCAAGCACTGGACGCACTTTTGCGCCTTATGTTATCTTCACAATCGGAAACGATTTACGAAGAGGTAGCGTCGAATGTTTGACCACGACGTACTGATAATTGGCGCCGGTCTGGCCGGTATGCGAGCCGCATTGTCGGCTCAGCAAAATGGCGTTGACGTGGCGGTTGTCAGTAAAGTTCACCCTGTCCGCAGTCACTCCAATGCCGCTCAGGGTGGAATCAACGCCGCTCTGCAGGACCGTGGAGATGACTGGCGCGACCACGCATATGACACAATCAAGGGCAGCGATTATCTCGGCGACCAAGACGCCATCGAAATCATGTGCCGCGAAGCCGGCGAAGAAGTCATCACGATGGAAAACTTTGGCGTGATCTTCAATCGTGACGAAGAAGGCAGACTCGGAACCCGAGCTTTTGGCGGCCAGCGCCAGGCTCGCACATTCTTCGTGGCAGACTTCACAGGCCAGGCGTTACTCCACGTTTTGTACGAACAGATAATGCGAGCTGGAGTTCGAGTCTATGAGGAGTGGTTCATACTCTCCTTGGTCGTCGAGGATGGACGGTGCGCTGGAGCCGTCCTGATGGAGATTCGCTCCGGAGATATTCATGTCGTCCGAGCGAAAGCGGTCATCATGGCCGCCGGTGGGATTGGGCGGGTGTTTGAGCCGAGCACAAACGCCCTGATTTGCACCGGCGATGGCATGTCGCTCGCGTATCAGGCTGGCGCAGAACTCATGGACATGGAGATGGTGCAGTACCATCCAACGACCCTTCAGGGCAGTGGAGTCCTGATTACCGAGGGCGCCCGAGGCGAAGGCGCATATCTGCTGAACTCTGAGGGCGAACGGTTCATGGAGCGTTATGCCCCAAATATGATGGAACTAGCCTCCCGCGACGTCGTTTCACGCTCGGAACAAACCGAGATAAACGAAGGCAGGGGCATCAACGGCTGCGTTCTCCTCGACTGCCGGCATCTCGGAGAACAGGTGATTCGAGAACGACTATCCCAGATTCAGGAAATCGCCAGAGACTTCGCTAATGTCGACATCACGAAGGAACCGATCCCAATTCAACCTGGAATGCACTATCAGATGGGCGGAATCAAAACCGACATTGATGGCCAGACAGCGGTGCCTGGACTCTACGCCGCGGGCGAAGTGGCGTGTGTCAGCGTCCACGGCGGCAACCGACTTGGCGCAAATTCCCTGCTGGACACTTTGGTGTTTGGCAGGCGCTCTGGACAGCATGCTTCAGATGCGGTGAAATCAATCTCTCACGCGAACGTCACAGATGCCTCGGCAGATGCAGACCGCGAGAATATCCAAGGCCTACTATCAAACGCAGAAGGCGGCCCGATGTTCGGAGCGCTCCGTCATGAGATGGGCAAAACGATGAACGACAACCTTGCCGTCTACCGCGATCAACAGGGGATGGAAACAGCCCTGTCAGACATCAGGGAAGTCCGGGAGCGGTATCGTTCGGTTTACGTTCCAGACAAAGGCAAGACGTTTAACACCAACTTGTTGTTCACCATCGAGCTTGGGTTCATGTTCGACTGCGCCGAGAGCGTCGCGGTCAGCGGGCTGGAACGCAAAGAGAGTCGAGGCGCCCATACCAGGACAGACATGCCAGATCGCGACGACGAGAACTGGCTGAAGCACATCCTGGTCAAGAACTCAGTTGACGGACCCGCCCTTGAGCATCTCCCTGTCGTCATAACCGATTGGAAGCCAGAGGTCCGCAGTTACTAGACTCTACGAGATCAAATCGACTAGATACGCTCCGAATTCGTCGCACGTGGCCCGAGCCCAAGCTGCGGGAACAGGACAGTTATAATGCAAGTTAAATTCAAAATCAGACGATTCGACCCTGACACGGACAGGCCTGCATCGCATTTCGAGGACTACGAGCTCGAGATGGCCGAGGCGAGCACGGTGTTGGATGGCCTGATCCAAATTCGAGAAGATGTTGATGGCACGTTAGCTCTGAGATGCTCATGTCGCAGCGCCATATGTGGCTCGTGCGCCATGCGAATCAACGGCAAAGGCAGGTTGGCCTGCAACACGAAGGTTATTGACGCCATGCCAAAAGATGGCGGCCCCATCGTGGTTGAGCCTGCCGGAAACATGAAAGTCATTAAAGACCTCGTTACCGATTTCGCGCCTTTCTGGGACAAGGTACGCACTGTTCAGCCGTGGCTCCAGAATAGCGGCCCCGAGCCTGAAGCCGAATATGTAGCGCCCAATGAGGATATGCTTCATCTGGCGGGCGTCATGTCTTGCATCATGTGCGGCGCTTGTGTCTCAGACTGCACGGTGCTGGAAGTGGATTCTAGCTTCCTCGGCCCGGCGGCGCTGGCAAAAGCGTACCGGTTTGTCGGCGATCCTAGAGACGACGCCGACAACGATCGATTGAGCGCTTTGAACGAAGCGTCCGGCATCTGGGACTGCACCCGATGTATGCAGTGCGTCGAAGCGTGCCCGAAAGGCGTTGACCCGATGGGCCGCATCATGTCTCTGAGGGACAAGGCGATGCAGGCCGGATTTACCAACACCAACGGCGCTCGACACGCCACTTTCTTCACCAACTCCGTGGGCCACAAAGGCTGGATTGACGAATTTCAACTCCCTATACGCAGCAAAGGCGTGACCAACGTCAAGGAGATGTTGAAGCTGATTCCAGTGGGCATCCGAGCTGCGAAAGCAGGCAAGGTGCCGAACCCAATTCACAAAGCCATACCCGGCGTGGATAACGTCCGCCGAATTCATGACAAAGTAGAGAAAAACAGATGAGATATGCCCTTTTCCCAGGATGCGTTTCACGTGGAGCGTGTCCAGAACTGTACTCGTCGACGCTGGAGGTCTGCCGCAGGCTTGGAATCGAGTTAGACCTGATGGCGATGCAATCCGCGTCCTGCACTGGGTCTGGTGTTCTTCAGGAGCGGAACGAGCGGCTCGGCGACACCCTCAATGCGCGCAACTTCGCCCTAGCTGAGAAGGCCGGACTTCCGATAATGACCATTTGCAGCACATGCCAGGGCGTTATGTCCCAGGCTAACGTTCGGTTGCAAGATGATGAATATCGAGCTTCCATAAACCGCGATCTTGAAGAGGAAGGACTATCATACAACGGCTCGGCGGACCCCAAACACATGCTGTGGATCATTGTGGAAGAAGTTGGAATCGAAAAGCTCAAATCCTTAGTGACACAGCCTTTGCCCAATATGAGGTTTGCGCCGTTCTACGGATGCTATCTAATCCGGCCGTCGTCTGCTCTAGGCATTGGAGAGCATCCGGAGAGAGAAACGTCGCTGGAGCAAGTGATCGAAGCGGTTGGCGCGGAAGTCGTTGAGTACGGAGGGACAACCGCTTGCTGTGGTTTCCCAATTCTCACGATCAACGAATCAAACTCTCTGAAGATGGTCGCTACTCACACGATGGATGCGAAAGGGCGCGGTGCCGACGCGATGGTGACTCCATGCCCATTGTGTCATCTGAACCTGGACGGTTTCCAGCCTCAAGCCGCCTCGGCCAATAGCACGACTGGCGCGATTGACATGCCTATTCTCCACCTGCCTCAAATGATCGGTCTGGCATTGGGAATAGACCCCAAGGCAATGCGCTTGAATCGTCATATCGTTTCCACGAAGAACTTCCTGACGGAGCTTGCAGTCACGCCTTAGTTATACTTGATCTGAGATCGATAATTTCTGTAACCCACCTGACCCACTCGAAACCGCGCCTACCGGGCGCCACCAACCGGAGAGGGTAACCGTCGCCGTGGGACAAGGTTTCTCCACCAACGTTTGTGGCGAGGACGAATTCACGAGCGTCGTCCAACGAAAATCGGCGGTAGTAACCGGTGACAGACCTGACTGTGACGTTACGGGCAGACTCATTTGGCGAAATGTCATCGATTAATCGAGATAACCTGACTCCTCTCCAATGTTGTGTCGAGTGCCATCCGCCAGTGCAGTCGATAGTGCTGTGATCTCGACGTCTGGTTCCAAATCGCCCAGCGTGTATGCCGCTGCGTCCGAGATTCCTGTAACCGAGAGCGTCCAGTTCGATCGATCAATTTGCTAAGGGTTGTCGTTAAACCACGAGACCCTTGGGAACGCGTTTCTAGAAAAGCTTGCGGCCTCGTATGATCCGGTAAATCTACGGTTGGCTCCATTCAAGTAGTCACCCGCGACACTCGCTCAGAGACCTAACATGCGCCGAATCCGGCCACGGTGATGCCTGAGAGTTTCAAGAAATTTCTGCGCTCTGCCAAGACTTTCATTGAGAATAGGCGAGTCAGGTGATTTGCGTGCCAGATTACAAGTGGCGCCAGCAATACGCCTGCATATATGTGGCAACTTACGCCGCTAAACCACGCAAACCCGAACGCCCCAAGCCACGATCACACAAATCCTAACGTCAAAACGCCAAATAAGGTTCCAGCTAGCGCGAGAGACGTCAGACGGGGTCCAATCTTGCGACGTCCACCCAATGAACTAGTTATGTTGAAAGCCTTCCAGCCTAGAATAGCGAGTGTTCCGTAGCCCGCGAGACGGTGGATTTGAATGTATCTCGCGAGGTCGGAATCGCCTGTGATGAGGCCCAGCAATCCACTGATCGATTCAACGCCGATCATGACTAGAAGCGCTACGTTGACCCAGGGAAACCTCATGACTACTCTACGGATGCGCCCGCGGGTTGGTTGTAGATTACCTCAACAGAACCAATCCGTTGTCGCCGTCGACCGTGATAATCTGGCCGTCGGCGATTCGTCTGGTCCCGTCTTTGACACCCACAACAGCAGGCAGGCCATACTCCCTTGCCACGATCGCAGTGTGGGAGAGCACGCCTCCCGAATCGGACACAAGCGCTCCTACGGTTCCAAATAATGGAGTCCAAGTAGGGCTTGTGGAGGTGCACACCAGGATGTCGCCGGGTCGTATTTTGGCAAATTCTTCAGGAGAGCGAACGATTTTCGCTGGTCCTGTAACGGACCCAGATGCGCCGCCGACCCCTCTCAACACCGTTTCATCTTGATCCCCGTTCGCTTCGGGCGCCGGGCCCATCATGCTCCGAAATTCAGGCGCCATGCCCAGGGAACCGTCACCGGGCAAGGTTCCCAGGAACGCGGGTGGGATGATCTTTATCTGTGCGTCGCGCTGATTTCGGCGTTCCGTAGCTAGGTCGCCGAGGTTCTCAGATGTTGGACTCTTCAGCGCCGTCAAGGCCTCGTCCAGAGTAAGGTAAAATACGTCGTCGGAGTCGTTAATAACGCCATGACTGGACAGACGACGGCCCACCTCAGCGAGCAAGATGCGGAGGCAAGCCGCGCTCCCCTGGTCAATGTAAAATGCGTGGTCTTCTTTAAGTGGCCATAGTTCTCTAGCGTGTTCGAGACAGGTCTGAAATTCTGCAATGCGATCTCTGTCATCGCCTATCTTGGCGAGAACCATCTGTTGGCATTGTTCTGCGTCTTCCGAGAGGGTTTCCTGCTCCGTACGTATGTCTCTCGGAGACGATTGTATGAAGCTCCTTATGTTTAATATTACGAACGATGGATCTTCTTTCCACGACGGATACAGAGCATCAAAGCCAGTAGGGCGCAGGCCATACACGTCTAAAAATTTATCCAACATTTTCAGGAATTGTGTTCCCTCGGCCGAACGATCCAACGACGAAAGAATCTCGCTCGGCTCGTCGTTATTAATGAAAATCCGCAGTGTTTCAGGAGCTTCTCGCACCTTTTTCGCCAACTCTTGAATTGCCAGGTCGGTCTCAAGGCTTTTGTTGTCCAAACCACGTATCAACCGATAAGGCTCGTCGTCCTTAACATCTCCCATGATCTCTTTGTACAACATCGAGAGTCGGTGGACGGAGCTGTGAGTTGGCCCAACCACCTGGTTGTGAAACTTCCAGTGTTTGACTGAAAGTTCGAGATAGTCGTCTAGCTGTTCCAACAGCTCGGAATCAGTCAACGAGCGCAGTTGGACGCTTTTTGCGCGACCGAGTTCCGCCTCCATTGTGGGCCGGATTTCTGTGTCCCAGAGTTCGCGTAGGGTCCCGATGGCCTCATCCATTTCATCAGTCTGTTTCTGGCGTTCCTCGTCCGTCGCCTGCGTAGGCAAGCTGGCTGAGTAAGAATATCCGTTGATCCGCCTTCGGAAAGAGGTTGTGGCGGTATTCGACGCGGCTGGGTTCTGTTTAGCCTGTCTTGCGACCCTGTCCTCACCGAGAGATATCGACATTGGAGATGACGGCAACGGGCTGTGAATGCTGTCCCAACGCCACAAATAAGTGACTTCTGCATCATTCTCCCATTCGACTGGAAAATCGGCCGGAATGGGCAATAGGATTCCTCGGTTGTCGTCCTTGTCTGTCAATTCTGTGAGCCTCTCAATGCTTTGTGATTCTTAGGGTCGAATGAATCTGCGATGGATACCAAAACGGCCCCAGCAAAGGGGCCGTACAGATGGTGAATCGTTGAAGATCAATCGGCGGCGTTTGCCATGACATCAATCAATTCTTGGACCGCATCAGCGGAGCTTTTCAGAGCTGCGGTTTCATCGTCGGTAAGATCAACTTCGATGATTTCCTCGATGCCGTTCGCCCCTAGTTTGACAGGCACGCCGACGTAAAGCCCGTTCAAGCCGTACTCGCCTTCAAGCAGCGCTGTGCAGGGCAGAATCTCTTTTTTATCGAATAAGATGGCCTCAACCATTTGGGCGATTGCAGCGGAAGGCGCGTAGTAGGCGCTTCCGGTCTTCAGCAAATTAACGATCTCTGCTCCGCCGTCCTGAGTGCGTTTGACGATCGCGTCGACTCGGTCTTGAGACAGCAGTTTACCAATTGGCGTGCCGCCTACAGTGGTGCTTCCAGTCACTGGAACCATCGAGTCCCCGTGACCTCCGAGAACGTACGCCTCGACGGAGTTTACTGACACGTCAAGTTCCTCGGCCAGGAACGTTCTGAAGCGGGCGGTGTCCAGTATGCCGGCCATCCCAAAGACCCGATTCTTGGGAAATCCGCTGACCTGGAAGGCGCGCTGCGCCATAGCATCTAGCGGATTGGTTACAATCAGCAAATGCGCGTTTGGAGACCGGTTGGCTACTTCTTCGACGACGCTGCTTACGATCTTCATGTTTGTTAAAAGCAGATCGTCTCGGCTCATCCCTGGCCTACGTGCGATCCCCGATGTGATAACGACCACATCTGAATCCGCCGTTTCGTCATAGCTGTTGGTTCCGGTGACTTTAGCGTCGGTGCCGGTTACTGGACCGGACTCCAGCATATCGAGCGCTTTGCCTTGGGGCAAGCCTTCGACGATGTCTACCAGCACGACATCAGCGTAGCCTTTGTCGAATATCCTCTGAGCGGCGGTGGCGCCGACATTACCAGCGCCAACTACCGTAACTTTGCTTCGCATGTTTGGTCTCTCCGAGTATGATTACAGGATCTGAGGGTGAATCAGGGTCCAGTCTTGGTCAACATCTAAACGGCGGCTTTTGAGTATTCCTGCCACCGCTGGCTCTTATCTTGTTTGGGATCAATTGTCGACCGGAATTGCTACGGGGCTATTATTGCCAGCACGTCATCTTTGGCGACCTGAGCGCCTGGGGCAATCGGCAATTCCTTCACTGTCCCGGCGATTGGGGCCGGGAGGGAGTTTTGCATCTTCATCGCCTCCAATATGAGGACTGTCTCGCCTGCGCTGACCGTCTGCCCAATTTCGACGGCTATACTCACGAGCATGCCCGGCATCGGAGACAGTAAGGCGGCGGCGTCTCCCGTGACTAGAGAGCCGGATGGAACTGACGCAGCGGCCGGAGGAGTGGGGCTGACGGACGCTGGGATTCGTGACGACAGGGTGACGACGTTCGCTCCATCCACGGGATCGACAACGACTTCAAAGCGCTGACCTTGCACATAGACGTTGAAACGCCGGGCGTTAGCTGACATATCGGTGGGTGGAGTATGTGACGGGGACGTTGAGGGCTGATCGTCGTCGGTTTTAGGTTTCATTTCGTCTGGGACTGGCTCAATACCGTGCTTGATCTTCAAGAACCTCAAACCGGTTTGAGGATACAAAGCGTAGATCAGAACATCGTCAATATTGGACGTGATGTCGTTCACCGCTTCGCGGGCGGAATCCATCTCAGGGTCCAGAATTGCCCCTGGTCGAACAGGGGCCTCACGCTCGTTTCCGCCATCCTGCTCGACGATCTTGGCTTTCAAATCTTCATCGACGGCGGAAGGCGGCGTTCCAAAATTCCCGCGAAAGTATTCTTTCACTGGCTCGGAAATCATTGTGTATCGCCCGAACAGCACGTTGCTGACTGATTGAGATCCGACCATCTGGCTCATCGGGGTGACCAGCGGAGGGAACCCTAGGTCCGCGCGAGTCCTCGGTATTTCTTTTAATACGTCATCGAGCTTGTCCAGCGCGTCGGCTTCTCGAAGTTGAGACACCAGGTTGCTGGACATGCCGCCAGGAATCTGGTGGCGGAGAACCTTAGCGTCGATAACAGCGGCCCGAGGAGTTTCGAGTTCGGCTTTGTATTTCGGGAGCATGGATTCCAAGTAATCGCCCATTTCGAGCATCTTGTCCAAGTCGAGACCGGTAGCCCGGTCGCTATTTCGCAGAGCCACGATCAGAGGCTCCACAGCAGGCTGGGACGTCCGCAATGCGAGGGGAGACAGGGCTGTGTCGATCACATCAACGCCTGATTCAATCGCTTTCAGTGCGGTCATAGACGCCATACCGCTGGTATAATGCAGATGCAACTGCAACGGGACCGGAAGGAACTCTTTAAGCGCAGTGACAAGCTCAACGGCGTCGTAAGGGGCCATCAGCCCGCCCATGTCCTTTAAGCATATGCTGTCGGCGCCCAACTCCAGAAAATTTCTAGCTTTGCTCACGAAATAATCGAGGTTGTATATCGAGCCGCCGAGTCTGCCTTCTTCGGTCACGGTGTAGCAGATTGCCATCTGGAGATGCTTGCCATTTTTCTTAACCGCTTTCGCGGCGACCTCCAGATTCGGCACATAATTCAAGGCGTCGAACACTCGGAAGATGTCGATGCCATTGTCTGCAGAGCGATCAACGAAGGACTCTACAACATCGTCCGCGTAGGTGCGGTAGCCGACCAGGGATTGACCTCTGAGTAGCATCATCAGCGGCGTTTTCGGCATCAGGTTTTTGAACGTTCTCAGGCGCTCCCAGGGGTCCTCAGCCAGGAATCGCGTTGTGGCGTCGAACGTTGCGCCGCCCCAGACCTCAGCCGAGTGAAAACCCGCCTCGTCCATCTGCGCCGCTATGGGTTCCATATCCTCAATGCGGAGACGTGTCGCCATCAGGCTCTGATGGGCGTCTCGAAAAGTTGTGTCCGTGATTTTTATTGGGTTAACTGTCATCAAATCCGGTTCCGTATAGAAAGTCAGTCGATACCGCGCCAGGAGGTTTTCCGGCCAAATTGGTCGCCTACTTGCCAAACCCTCGCCGCGCGTCGCCACGCATTGATGACTGGATTTGGAAGTTCGGCGGTCGTTTCTGCCTGCATATATGCCTGGATGGCTGCGGCGACAGCCGCGATGAGTTTCGAGTCGTTAATTTCGCCTGTAGGGAGGCCCGATTCAATCATAGAGGGATACTGCCGTGTTTCTTTGTCGGGCCAACCTCGCGCTTGTTCGCCATCATGTCAAGAGCGCGGATGATCTTGGGTCTCGTCTCGATAGGGTCGATTATGTCGTCCAACATACCTCGGCTGGCGGCGATGTAAGGGTTCATAAGTTGGGATTCGTACTCCGAGATGAGCCGCGCCCGGGTCGCATCTGGGTCGTCGGAGTTGCCAATTTCGCCTCGATGAATAATGTTCACAGCCCCGTCCGCGCCCATAACGGCCACAACGCCTGTGGGCCATGCGAAGTTTACGTCGCCCGTCAGGTTTTTGCTGCTCATAACGATGTACGCCCCGCCGAATGCCTTTCTTGTCAACACGCTGATCTTAGGGACCGTGGCTTCGGCGTAAGCGAATATCAGTTTGGCGCCGTGGCGAATGATTCCCGCATGTTCCTGGGCGGTGCCGGGCATAAACCCGGCGGTGTCGATAAATGTCACGAGCGGAATATTGAAAGCGTCGCAGAATCGGACGAACCGGGCAGCTTTGACGGATGAATCGATGTCCAATACTCCGGCCAGATAGTCGGGCTGTTGAGCGACGATGCCGGCGGTTTTGCCATCAAACCTCGCGAATCCAACAATCATATTGCGAGCAAATTTTTCGTGAACCTGCATGAAGTCGGCGTTGTCCACGACTCTATGAAGGACGTCGAGCATGTTGTAGGGTTGGTTTGGATTCTCCGGCACGATTGTCGCCAACTCGACGTCTGCCCTGTCTTTAGGGTCCCCGTTTGGTTGGGCAGGCGGACTTTCCATGTTGTTCGATGGCAGGAATTCTAGCAGTCGGCGAACCTGGTCGATGCTGTGCTGTTCAGTTTCGGCGACGAAGTGGGCCACTCCGCTACGAGTCGCATGAGGCGTGGCGCCACCAAGTTCCTCGTGGGTCACAATCTCGCCGGTGACGGCTCTAACCACGTCAGGCCCGGTGATGTACATCTGGCCGATGCCCTTGACCATAAATACGAAATCAGTGAGGGCAGGGGAGTACGTGGCGCCGCCGGCGGACGGCCCCATGATGATGGAAATTTGAGGTATCACGCCCGACGCCCACACATTGTTGTGGAAGATGGAACTGTATCCTGCGAGGCTGTCAACGCCTTCTTGGATTCTGGCCCCGCCAGAGTCGATCAAACCGATGATTGGAGCGCCATTTTGAAGTGACAACTCCTGCACCTTGGTGATTTTTTGCGCCGCTGCTTCGGAGAGTGATCCGCCCAGCACCGTGAAATCCTGCGCGTACACGAAAGCAGTCCGACCGCCAATCTTGCCATAACCAGTTACCACGGCGTCGCCGGGATACTTCTGGCTGTCCAAACCGAAATCGGTGGCGCGATGCTCGACGAAAGAGTCTAATTCCAGGAACGTGCCTTCATCTAATAGGAGGTCAATTCGCTCTCGCGCAGTGAGCTTGCCTCTTTTGTGCTGGGCGTCGATTCGTCTCTGCCCTCCGCCCAACAGAGCGGCTTCCCGCTTCTGGAGCAGGTCGTCGCGTTTGGTGCGTTTCCTTCTACGAAGGACCATTATTGTAACTAAGACCTCGCCTTGGAATAATTCCTGACAAAGTGTACATTCAATCAGCTAAGGGGGCAAGCGAACAAATTGACATTGACCGATTCGACTAAAGGTTCGATGCACATCGGCGAAACGACGTTTGACTGGGGGACGAAAACATTCGTCATGGGCGTATTGAATGTGACCCCAGACTCGTTCTCTCGCGATGGCGTGGGGACTGACGTCGAACGTGCCGTTGAGCAGGCTTTGAGGTTCCAGGAATGGGGAGCCGACATCATCGATATCGGCGGTGAGTCCACAAGGCCAGCGTCGATCTATCCAGACTCAGAGATGGTGTCGGTGGTCGATGAGTTGGATAGGGTGTTGCCGGTCATCGAAGCTCTGACTCATCTCTTGGAAATACCGATCAGCATCGACACTTACAAGTCTGAGGTGGCAACTCAAGCCATCGCGTCCGGGGCTGAAATCGTTAATGACGTGTGGGGACTCACTCGTGACCCAGATATCGGGGCCGTCATCGCCAAGTCTGGGGTTCCAGTCATTCTGACGCACAATCAGGCCCATACCCGCTATCGAGACGTTGTGCCGGATGTTTTCGGACGCCTTCATGAGCTAACGCAAAATGCAATCGAACTGGGAATCTCCAAAGAAAACATCATTCTCGACCCTGGCATGGGCTTCGGCAAAACCGCACAACATAACCTTCAGATTCTCAGAAGACTCAGGGAATTCGATGCGCTGGACTTGCCTTTGCTCGTCGGGATGTCCAGGAAATCGACGATCGGCTACGTGCTCGAATTGCCGGTTGATGATCGTTTAGAAGGCACTGCGGCCACAGTCGCTATCTCCATTGCCAATGGAGCGGATATTGTGAGGGTTCACGATGTCAAGGAGATGGCGAGAGTGGCGAAAATGACCGACGCAATCGTTCGAGGCTGGGAGCCGCGCTCTGATTCTTAGACTGGCTTCAGAACGGCCTGTAACGATTGGCTATCGGCATCCGGCGGTCGCGACCGAAGTTGCGCGGTGTTATCTTGATTCCAGGCGCCGCCTGTCGACGTTTGTATTCATTCCGGTCTACCAGAGAGATGATTTGCTTGACGGTCTCAGAAGAGAATCCCAGATCGACAATCTCATCGAAGGCAAGATCGTCCTCGACATACGCTTTCAGAATCTGGTCGAGTTCCTCATAGGGCGGCAGGCTGTCCTCGTCGAGTTGGTCAGGGCGAAGCTCAGCGCTGGGTGGTTTGTCGAGGACGCTTCGAGGTATCAACGAGTGTCCTGCAACGGTGTTCCGGTATTCCGCCAGTTTGTAACACAACACTTTAGGCACGTCTTTGATAACTGCGAAGCCGCCCGACATATCGCCGTAGATCGTCGCGTATCCAGTCGCCATCTCGCTCTTGTTTCCGGTGGTCAGGACCAGCCAGCCGAATTTATTGGACAATGCCATAATCAAATTGCCTCTGATTCTAGACTGGATGTTTTCCTCGGCGACGCCCGAATCCGTGCCCTCGAACTTTGGAGCCAGGGTATCTAGAAACGCGGCGAACGGCGCTTCGATAGGCAGGCTCCAGAGGTCAATTCCAAGATTTTCTGCCAGAAGGACAGCGTCTGTAACGCTTCCCTCTGAAGAATATCTCGACGGCATGGCGACACATATAACGTTCTCTGCTCCCAGCGCGTCGACCGCGATCGCCGTGACCAGGCTGGAATCTATGCCTCCGGAGAGAGCGATCAAAGCTTTTTTGAATCCTGTTTTCTTGAGATAGTCCCGGGTTCCCAATACGAGAGCTTCGTACACCTCTTGCTCGGCGCCTGCTAGGTCGGCCAGTGCCTGTCGATGTACCGAAGGCCGAACTGAGTCCGCGTTGTAGTCAGACACTGCGTATTTTTTGGGCTTGCCGACGTCTGTGGTGACCAATTGGTCTTCTTTTCGATTCAAAGGCTCCCGAAGGCGCGTCCTCAACACCTCCTCGACTTCCAGGTCGACGACCAAGAGGTCTTCTTCAAACTGCTGGGATGACGCAATCAATTCGCCCTGAGGGTCGAATACCATGCTTCCGCCGTCGAACACCAACTCGTCCTGTCCTCCAACCAGATTCACATAGCCGAAGAACACAGAGTTATCAACTGCGCGGGTCGCCAACATCTTTTCTCGATAATCCCGTTTTCCCGAGTGGAAGGGAGAGCCGTTGATGTTGACGATAACTTCGGCGCCGGCGGCGCGTTGAACCGCCGTTGGGCCGATGGAATACCACGCGTCCTCGCAGATGTTCACTCCGACAGTCGTGCCATTTACCACAAACACTGGACAGGTATCGCCTGCTCTAAAGTACCGATCCTCATCAAACACGCCGTACGTTGGGAGATAAATCTTGTGGTACACGCCGACCAATTGCCCGTCGGCGGCGATTGCGGCAGCGTTATGTGTGTCTCCGCCGGCCAAATCCACGAAACCAACAACGACCGAAATCCCCTGGGACGCCTCAACGACACTTTCGAGGCATTTTATGTTGGCGTTTATGAACTGAGGCTTGAGCACCAGGTCTTCCGGAGGGTAACCGGGAATCGATAATTCGGGAAATGCGACCATGTCGGCCTGGAGGTCTCGCGCTCTGCCGATGTAGTCGATAATTTTGTCAGTATTTCCTGGCAGGTCGCCAACCGATAAATTTATCTGGGCCAGAGCGAGCCTAAACGTCCGCATCATATCTCCAGTATTTATTGAAAAAATCCGGACTGCGCGCCTGGCCTTTGTTGGGCGAACTTGCGATTTTCGTTGCAAGACACCAGACGACCAAGACCTTGAAGGCTGAAAGCCGACATCTAGCAGCCATTATAACTGGTAATGCGCCTTGGCAGACATATGGCGAGGGTCGTCGAGCCTGAACGTGTCGGGGTTGTGATCCAACTCTAGAGCTAGCCAGTAAGTGTAGAGTTGGAGCGGAACCAGGTACACAATGGGCGAGAGCAGTTCTGACACGGCCGGCACTGATATCGCTGTGTCAACCAACAGAGACCGAGTCTCGTCGCCGGCCTGAACGATGGCGGCTGTTCGAGCGCCAACTTCTTTGGCCGCACCCATCAAATCTACAACACGGTCTTTCCCGGTTGTCGGAGGCGCGACGAACGTAACCTGACAGCCTTCGTCTGTGGAGACGAATGGCCCGTGAAGATATTGCTCCAGTTGAAGACCTTCTGTGGTGGAGTAGTTGGCTTCCTTCATTTTCAGTGACACTTCGTACGCTGTGGAAGTGTTGGGACCCCAGCCGGTGAAATAGTGACGCTGGATGTCTGCCGTGGCGGTGGCCCAGTTTTTGATCGAGTCCTCGCTCTTTAGCGCGCCGGAAACCAAATCAGGGAGCCTCGAAAGCTCGTTCTTGAGGATCGTTCCTTCAGGAGAGTCTCCCAACTCGGCGGCCAGCATCGAAAGAGCCGTCATCGCGCCGGTGTGGCTTATTGTGAATGCGGACGACGGGTCGGAAATCGTGGTGCGGACAACCGCGTCTGCAAGATCAGTGTTAGCCGCTGAGCCGACGCCTGTCACGATCGCGGTCGCGGCGCCTGCCTGACGGGCATGCTCCAAAGCCTGAGCCGAGTACATCTTGGTGCCTCGGTGGCTCATCACGATCACGAGGTCGGATTCGCTCAGAGCGGGCGGATGGGAGCAAAATTCGAAGGAATTCCAAGCTCTGGCGTCCTCTCTGTTGCCGACAGTAGTGAGAAGGTATTCTCCCACCAACGACGCATGCCATGAAGTCCCGATGCCCACGATGTGGATTTGTTCAACGTTTCGAGCGATGTCTGCGAGGGCGCCAATTGAGTGGCGTTCCTCAGCAAGCATTCGAGATATCGCGTCTGGTTGGCCGAGTATCGCCTCGTGCATGTGGTACGGGTGGGCATGTCGCATCGGAGGAGGGGTGGTCATTCATGCTCCTTCTGGATTTCAACAAATGATTTGACATCGGCGAGCAGAATCGAGTAGAGGCGGGTCGTTAGCGTGACCCCACGAAATTCTTGATTCGATCCAGAGCCTCTTCAATGTTCTCAGGCGAGTTTGCGAAGGAGAAACGAACATATCCTTTGCCGTATTTTCCGAACGATTCTCCGGCCAGACACGCAACGCCGCTATCGTTAAGAAGATTGTCCGCGAACTGGAGGCTGCTCATGCCAGTGCCTTCGATGTTGGGGAACACGTAAAAAGCTCCTTGCGGCATGGCGCAATTAATTCCAGGAATGGCGTTTAGGCCTTCGACGATAATGTCTCGGCGGCTTTTGAACTCGGCGACCATCTGGTTCGATGAATCCTGGGAGCCACTCAGGGCCTCCAGCGCAGCCATTTGCGTGAAACTGGCGGTGCATGACACGCTGTTCGTAACCAGCCTGGAGATTGGCTCCACCAACTCATGGGGCATTACGCCATATCCAATCCGCCATCCGGTCATAGCGTAGGTCTTCGAGAAGCCGTCCAGGATTATTGAGCGATCGCGCATGTCCGGAAAACTTGTGATTGAATAATGGTCTCCGTCGTACAGGAACCGATTGTAAATTTCGTCGGAAAGCACCGCGATGTCGTGCTCCTTCGCCAGATTTGCCAGCTTCTCCAAATCCTCTTTTGTGATGATGCTGCCGCAGGGGTTGTTCGGCGAATTTATAATCATCAATGTTGTGCGGTCGGTTATCTGGGAAGCTACTTCGTCGACGTCGATGCCGAACTCCCGCGACTCGTAGAGCCGCATCGGCACAGGGACGCCGCCCACAAACTCGATCATCGACTCATAAATCGGGAATCCCGGGTTTGGGTACAGAACCTCGTCGCCCTGATCCACGAGGGCCATGATCGTGAAGAACATGATTGGCTTGCCGCCGGGAGTGACCACAACCTGATCGCCGGTAACGGAGATTCCCCTGGTCGACGATATTTCCTCGGCGATTCCGTCTCGAAGGTCGTTGAACCCCGGAGAAGGGTTGTAATGGGTAAACCCATTGTTGAGAGCGGCAGAGCCTGCGTCAATCACGTTGGATGGAGTTTCAAAATCCGGTTCACCTATTTCGAGGTGAATCACGTGCATGCCTTCCGCCTCCAAAACACGCGCTTTCGCGAGCACTTCAAACGCGGTTTCTGTGCCTAACCTGCTCATTCTTCGAGCCAGCTTCATGTTCCGAACCCCTGCGATATTCTTAAATAGGAAGGCTATACCAACGCGCACACCCTGTCCAGTTTCCAGTTTGTGTTAGAATCTGGATGAAAATTGCTCCGTGGAGGCCAGACTTGTGAAGGTGTATCTGGGTGTCCCTAGAGGTTTTTGCGCCGGGGTTGTCAGAGCGGTTGATGTGGTTGAATTGGCGTTAGAAAAATACTCTCATCCCGTGTACGTGAAACACCAGATTGTCCACAATCCGAATGTGGTCAATTCCCTGGAGGAAAAGGGCGCAATGACAGTTGAGGACGTCGACGAGATTCCGGAAGGGTCGACGGTGGTGTTCTCGGCTCACGGCTCGCCGCCTGAAGATTTTGCCAAGGCGAAAAAGCGCAATCTCAATGTCATCGACGCCACCTGCCCACTCGTGACCAAAGTCCACAATGAGGCTATCAAGTACGCTAACGATGGCCGCAGGCTGGTTCTGGTTGGGCACAAGGGGCACCAAGAGGTCAAAGGAACGATGGGCCAGACGGATATGTTTCTGGTCAACGATCGCAACGAGTTGGTCATGCCTGATTGGGATGAAGATACTCCGGTCACGGTATTGACGCAGACGACACTTTCCGTTGACGACACAAAACGGTCAATCGAAGAGATTAAGAGCAAATTCTCGGATGTTATCGTTCGCAATGACCTGTGTTATGCAACCACAAGTCGTCAGGCCGCGGTTAAACAGTTGTGCAAATTGGTCGAACTCGTGCTGGTCATCGGCGCCGAAAACAGTTCCAACTGCAACCGACTGCGCGAGGTTGCCCAGGCTCACGGCGTCGACGCGTACCTGATTAACGGCCCCGACGAGCTGGACTCCTCCTGGCTGGAAGGCGTTGAGAATGTGGGCATAACCTCTGGAGCTTCCACACCGGAGAGCATGGTCCAGGCTGTGATCGAATCGCTGGGAGCAGACGAGGTTGAGCGGATTGACGGCGACGATGAAGATGTCAACTTCGTGCTGCCGGCCCAATTTAGAGAGTAATCAATTCCACTGATTTTCAGGCCTTGAACGAATTCGACACGCCTGCGATGAGCGAAGCAAAAAAATGCGATATGACGTTATAGTCGTCGGAGCTGGCCCTGCCGGAAGCACGACGGCCAGAGAGTGCGCCGAGCGGGGACTGTCAGTCCTTTTGCTCGACAAGGCTGAGTTCCCGAGAGACAAGCCTTGCGGTGGCGGCATTACAGTTCGAGCCTTGAGACTGCTGCCGTTCAGCATTGAATCTGTTGTTGAGCGCGTCATCACCGATGTGTACCTCACCCACAAGCAGGGAAGCGGATTCAGCCGCCGTTCGGACGACCACCTTGTGAGCATGACCCAGCGGAGAAACTTCGACATGCTCCTGCTGGAAAAAGCGCTGGAAGCAGGCGTAACTCTGAAAGAGCGGGCGACCGTTCGCCATGTGTCTCGGGATGCGACGTCAGTTGACATCTCCACAGACGATGAGACGTTCACAGCTTCGGTGTTGGTTGCCGCTGACGGGGCGAACGGCAAGACTGCGCAAATGTCAGGAATCGAGCAAAATTTTTGGCAGCAGATAGCCCTGGAAGGAAATATCACACCGCTGGGAGGGATGCCCGAAGAGTGGCAAACGTGTTTTGGCCTTGACGTTGGAAGCGTCCCTGGCGGATACGGCTGGGTGTTCCCCAAAGGAGACCATCTCAATGTCGGCATTGGCGGATGGCGATACGTCGGGCCTGGCCTTCGAAACAGCCTTAACAATCTCGCGAAATTCCACGGATTTGAGTCAGAAAATATGTGGGGTCTTCGCGGCCATTACCTCACAATCCGGAAACCGGATTCTCCCCTTGTCGATGGCAATGTGGCTCTCGTGGGCGACGCGGCAGGGTTAGTCGACCCCATGAGCGATGAAGGCATCTATTCTTCAATCTGGAGCGGCCAAACTGCCGCAAGAAACATCGCTGACTACATTGGCGGTGAGACCGCCGACTTATTGAATTACAAGCGGGAGATTGAATCGGAACTCGTCCCTGAACTGAACATATCTCTGCGTTTCCACGACCTGTTCCAGCTAAACCCTGGGTTATTTATGTGGGCGGAAAAACATACATCACTAGTCTGGGCGTTGGCTCGTCGGATCCTCCGGGGAGACCAAACTTATGTCAACGTGATGCTCACACATAATGCCGCTGGAAATTTAATCGACTTCCTCTCAGATCTCGTCCGCGTGACCCCGTTTCTCCAAAGGCGTTCAGGATTGAGAGACCCTGCGCTTCCACAACGGTTCTTCGTCCGAGGGAACGCGCAAACTTAATTCAGACTCGAATTTCCCAGTTTCATCGCACAAGGATTCCAAATGGAAATAAGAATCTGCAGCCTTTTGCGCGGCGCGCAGGAGGCTGAAGGCACTGTAATCGTTATTGACGTCTTTAGGGCATTCACAACCGGCGCTGTGGCATTTTCCAGGGGAGCCGAGAAAATCATCTTGGTCGCAGAGGTGGCCGAAGCGCTGGAGTTAAAGAGCCGGGGCGTCGGCGAGATTTGTATCGGTGAAGTGGCCGGGATCCGACCTGAAGGTTTCGATCTAGGAAACTCACCTTACGATATGTCCAAGGCAGATGTTGACGGAAAGGCACTGATTCAGTCGACCCGCGCTGGCACGGTGGGAATGACCGCTGTGACGAAGGCGGACCAAATTTATGCCGGGTCGTTCGCCATCGCAGCGGCGACCGTCGAGGCAATAAAACGCCGAGACCCGGACGTCGTCACTATCGTAGCCATGGGGTCTGAGGGCAAAGTGCGAACGGACGAGGACGAACAGTGCGCTCTGTTCTTGCGAAACCTGCTGCAAGGGCGAGAGCCAGACCACGATTCTGTCCGGAATCTCGTGCTGGCTGGCTACGAGTCTCAAAAATACGATGACCCTAGCCAGCCTCATTTCCGGCCCGAGGATAAAGACCTGGCCCTACGAATCAATGCGTTCACGTTCGCAATAAAAGTCAACCGAGAAAGTGGACTGCTGGTCGCTCGCCGCGAAGACTTGTAACCACTGAGAGGATTGTTCGTGGAATATCGACAACTTGGCAACTCGGGTCTTCAGGTCTCTACCATAGGTCTGGGAACGAACAACTTTGGCATGAGGCTGGACCCTGCCCAGACCGCGTTGATTGTGAATCATGCGCTGGATGTCGGCATCAACATGATTGACACCGCCAACAGCTACGGCAAAGGGTTGTCGGAGGAATATATTGGCAAGGCGCTGAAAGGCAAGCGCGATCAGGCTGTCCTCGCCACCAAAGTTTCCAGTCGCATGAACGAAGGACCGAATAATGCGGGTAACTCGCGGCGTCACATCATAGCCGAGGTCGAGGCCAGCCTTCGCCGGCTCGACACCGATTACATCGACCTGTACCAGATTCATTGGTGGGACTCCAACACGCCTCTGGAGGAAACCTTGCGAACGCTTGACGATCTCGTGAGCCAGGGGAAGATCAGATATGCAGGCAGCTCCAATTTCTCAGCTTGGCATGCCTGCGAGGCTGCTTGGACAGCCCAAAGTCTTGGTGTCACGTCTTTGATCAGCACTCAACCCCGATACTCGATGATGGATCGGGTTGTGGAGAATGAGCTCGTGCCGTTCTGCCAGAAATACGGCGTCGGGATTCTGCCCTACTATCCTCTAGAGAACGGTTTCCTCACAGGCAAGTACAGGCGCAATGAAGACGCTCCAGCGGGCACACGGCTGGCCGCGAACGACCGTGGAATGTTCACCGACAAAAATTTTGATGTCCTGGATGGACTGATTGCTTTCGCCGAAGCTCGAGACCACACGGTGCTGGACCTCGCGTTCTCGTGGCTGTTGGCTAACAAGGCTGTCAGTTCGGTGATCGCAGGAGCTACCAAAATTGAGCAGGTGATAACAAATTCTAAAGCCGCTGCATGGGACCTCACGACCGAAGAAGTTGACGAGGTCAACGGCATATTGGGCGCGAACTAGCGAGGCGATCTTATGAAATTCGGGTTTATTATTCCTCACAACTTCGGATTGGATGATCCAGACGATGTCCTTAACATCGGCAAAAGAGCCGAAGAGTTGGGCTTCGATTCAGTCTGGGTCAACCACCACATCCTGAATGTCGGATACATTTTTGACCGCCTGGGGAGCAAACCCTACTACGACGCCATAACTGTCTTGACGTGGGTGGCAGCTCATACTGAAAGGGTGCGGTTGGGGACGACGGTGCTTGTGCTGCCTTACCTCAACCCGCTGGTATTGGCGAAGACACTGGCGACTGTGGATGTAATGTCCAAAGGACGCCTCAACGTCGGTGTGGGTGTCGGCGCTCTGAAACCAGAGTCGGACGCGCTCGGCAGCACATTCGAGACGCGGGGACGCTACGCGGACGAGAGCATAAAGATCATGAGAGAGCTTTGGGAATCTGAGGACCCGGAGTTTGACGGCGAGTTCTTTTCGTTCTCTGGCGTGAAGTTTTCGCCTAAGCCAATTCAGAAACCAGGGCCGCCGATCCTTATAGGCGGGGCCAGCCGCGCCGCGCTGCGCCGAGTGGCGACCCTCGGCGACGGTTGGCATCCGATCCGGCAATCTATCGCGGATCTGAAGCAAAACATCGCGACGATCCACAGGTTGGCGGAGGAAGCCGGCCGTGACCCGTCTGAGATCACAGTCACTGTCAGAACCGAGTTGGATGTGTTGGACTCGCGGTCTGATGGAACCGAATCACCGATGATCGGGACCGCCGATCAACTGCTCGCGACGATCGAGCAGTACGAAGAAATCGGAGTCAGCGAGCTCGTGCTCTCGGTCAGCACCGATGACGTCGAGAGAATACAAAGAACTCAGGATCGATTTGCAGCACAGGTCATACACGGCCCAAGTTAATCGGCAGGTATTGGTTAAGGCAAGCGGGGAGCGTCGGGCGCTGGCTCGACTTGGAATGCGTTGAGCGCACAGGCCAGCATACCGTAATAGCCCATTGTGGCGGTTAGCTCTGTCACGCCCTGTTCACCAAACATCTCTTTGGCCGCGTCGAATGTGGAGTCAGAGACGCGATGGTCTTGGAACAATTCGCGACCGTAGCTAATGATAGTTGCTTCCTCAGAAGTCAGCGAATCCACCGACCCCTTATTTGCCACAATTTCAATAGCTTCATCCCGCACCCCCGCTTGTTGCGCGAGTCCTTTGTGGGCGGACCATTCGTAATCGCAATCAAATTCCCTGGCTGCGGTGATAATTGCCAGCTCGCGTTGGTCATCCGGGAGCGTAGAATCAAATCTGAGATACGCTCCGAGATGGGCGGCACGGCCGGCTGTCTCCGGGCTGTTTAACAGGACGGAGAACGGTCCGCTCACGCGGCCTCGACTGGATGTTATAGAATCGAATATCTCACCGTGTTCATCGGCTACTTGGCTGCGCTCAGTGATGCGTGGGACTCTAACCATATCTAGTTTCACTCCAACTCGTAGATTGCGCTAACTATCTAAGTATTCGGACAGTCTCGGCCACACGATTGCCGCCGACAGAATCAACATCCCGATCACGAACACAATTATCGCGTTCGTGGCAACGCCAGCCGCAAATCCGTCGATGATGAACGCGCCTGTGTCAATCGCTTTGTCGATTATCAAGGCTTGAGTGTTGGCGAAGTCGTGATTCGGCTCGATACTGTCAATCGCTTCTTGACGCGCCCTGTCGATTCCTTCGCCTGAAAGAGCGCTATACACGGGGCCGAATGTAATCCAGATCGCCGCCGCTGAAATCGTAAGATACGCCGCTGCCCATGCCACCCGTCCAGGCCAAGTTCGTCCACCGAGGAACGCAATTATGACCATCAATATCAACACCGGCAAATAGACAAGGAATCTCCAGGTGCGCGCCTGTTTGAATATTCTGCGCCCGTCGTCCAGGTTGGCTAACACATCTGGATCAGCGTCGCCAATCTGCTCGCGAAGGTCTTGTTCGGTGAACACCCAGCCGTCGGACAGGAAGCTTCTCACATCGTCCAGAAGGTCGACGGAATCCTGGCCGTCAAAATCCAGAAGGTCCGCACGTAAATCCTGATCGGTATACGTCCAGCCTTCGCCGATAATTCTCCTGACATCGTCTAGAAGGTCCGCGTTGTCTGATGCACCGCTGGCCGCCAATTGATCTTTCAGAGTCTGGTCGGTGAATGTAAGTGTGTCGGGAATCTGCGCGAGAAGTGCCGTATCAACGGCATCTTCAATCTGACGTTGCAGGGAGTTAATTGTATCTGAAACCACCCCACGCACCTGATCTTCGATCGCGGTGCCGCCCGACGGCATGCATTCAGGCAACGAAATGAGGCCGCTTGTTACTAGCGATCCAAGCTGTGAGTTGGAACACGCGGGCAGGTCGTTCGCTACTCTATCAAACTGTTCCCTCGCAAGTCTGACCAAGACATCGCGAGCAGCGATCTTATTGTCACGCAGGTCGATGTCGATGTTGAGCGAATCTGTTTCCTGTGTCATGTACTGCCCGGTCGCGTCAACGATCAACTCAGCTTGTTCCTGAACCCATTGGGCCGGAGCTACTTCCCTCAATGCGTCGGTTATTTCAACCCTGGATATAGTGATGTTGAACGGCAACGCGACCGTTGGACCCAACGCGTCTTTGATTATTGGTTCAACGACCTCGTCATAAACAAGATCGTATGCGTCGGACTCCAGGAGTATCGACTTGATCTCTTCAAGCGCGACATCAACCCGCTCCGAAAGTTGCACCTCGACTTCGAAAGTGTCCGTTTCGCCCACAACGTAAGGAGTGACAGCGTTCAGGGCAGCTTCGACATTGGCCTGAACCCACTCTGGCGGGACAACCCGCCGGACAGCTTCCGCAACTCGCTCCGCTGTAACATCGATCCCGAAAGGCAACTCGGTTTCTAAAGCGTCCTCGATATTTGGGAATATGACCTGTTCGAACAGCAGGTTGTAAGCGTCGGCCTGTCGAGTCAGAGTTTTGAATTCTTCTACAACGAGAACGACGCGATCGCCGGCCTGGATTCTTGTGGAGAAGTCGTCGCGTTCCCCTGTGATATAGTCGCCCGGTTCGTCCAAAACTTGCTCGACCATGTCTTGAACCCACTCAGGCGGCAACGCGCGGTTAAGAGCGGCCACGAAGTCACCAGTCGTTAGGCCAGCGGATACAAGGGGGTTTTCATCCAAGCTGGGGTCAATATACTGTGGCGCGATAAGACGGGCTTCGTCCAATGCCGAGCGGGGCAGATCGTTCAATGCGAAATTGTAGATATCTGCGTCTCTGAGAGTGTCGCTGTAGAATTGAGGATTCAGGAACGAATCGTTGACTTCGAGCAGCACAACCGCCACCAGCAACAACGCGAAAAGCACTATGCCCACGGGTATTGTGATTACTCGTCCTATCCAAACCATGAAGCTTACTTTAGAACACACACCTTGCAATTAGCAACGCCTTTGGGCGAGAAGCGCGGGACTAAAATCAGCAACTCGCCGTCTTGACTTTGCACTTTGTCGGCATTAGGGTTCGAATATCTTAGAGTTGGATTCAGTTTCCAACCGCGGACCGACAAGAACGATATATGACACAGGCAAGACCCAGAAACATTTGACCAGTGATCGGAAATTCGGTTTTACAATTTGTCCAGTCGGGAGGCGAACATTGGAAACATACAACTACGAAACTTTCCCCTTGGACATGCACCCAGAGGTTTTCGAGAATTTCCCCAATGTCATGAAAGCGGGTGAGAAAGCCCCTGACGGTGAATTGATCGACGCCGCGACTGGCGAGAGCGTTCGCCTGTCTGAACTCTGGTCACAGGCGCCGTTGATGATCGAGTTCGGAGCCATAACTTGACCATACTGCGGGCTGGCGGCGCCAACCATGGAGCCTTTGGCAAGGGAATTTGGACCCCAGGGGATCAATTTCCTGTTCGTCTACGTTCGGGAAGCGCATCCGGGCGAGAAGTATCCCTGCCACGAATCGATTGAGAACAAGATTTCCAACGCCCAAGACATGGTGAAGCGATGGAACATCGACCGCCGGATGCTGGTTGATAGCCTGGACGGCACAGTGCATCAGGCATACGGCGAGCTCCCGAACATGACGTACATCCTCGGCGTCGGCGGCACGGTTATCTATCGCGCCAGTTGGACAGATGAACGGACAATCCGCATGGCGCTTGAGCAGATAATGTTCGAACGCGGACATCGCCGGAACCGAACACGGGTCTCGCCGTACTTCGTGGAATGGGTGCCTCAGAGAGTCAATGACCGAATCAAGTTCGTCGAGGCATTGGCGGACGACGTCGGACCGACAGCGGTTGATGAGTTCATTCGGGCGGTTGAGAACACAACCGACGCGGCCACAGCCAAACCCATGTGGGATTGGTGGGAACAAAAACAGGCGTCGTCAGAGGCCGTAGTTCGGGCAGACTGAAATATCGCTTGGGAACGAGGATGTAAATGCCGACTGAAAAGATTCGGAAAGAATACCCTGACATCGCGCCCGCCGGACCGACCTATGCCAGGGCGGTGAAGGCTGGCGACACGCTGTACATATCGGGTTGCACAGCCCGCGGATCGTCAGCAGAAGGCGACTCGGCGATGGCGCAATTGAGGGTTACATTGGACCGGGTCGTGAAAATCGTTGAGGCCGAAGGCGGGACAGCGCAGGACATCGTCAAGATTACGACATTTGTGACAAAGATGAGCGACTGGTATCCGGTAGATCAGGCGCAGATCGACTTGTTCAATGAATATTTCGATGGCCAGAACCCCGCCAACTCGCTCGTGGAAATCACCGCGCTGGCGCTACCAGGGTTGGATATCGAGATAGAAGCAATCGCCGTATTAGGCTGAACCGTTGAGGCGCGACAATTTATGAGCAACCCCAGAGCAGACTACTCTTCCATTGTTTCCAGGCCTCCTCTCTACCTACCAAATGGCGCGAAGGTGGCATTTTGGTTCATTCTCAACGTAGAGGAATGGGACTTCGAAGCGAAAATGGCCCGCGCAGTCCTGCCGACTCCTCAAGGAGCGACCGTAGTTCCAGACGTTCCCAACTATAGTTGGCACGACTATGGCATGAGGGTTGGGTTCTGGCGAATAAAAGAAGTTCTGGACAAATACGGAATCAAAGCCACGATTAGCCTCAACGGGTCGGTTTGTAACTCGTACCCCGAAATCGTTCAGGCGATGGTTGATGGTGATTGGGAAATCATGGGTCACGGATTTGTTCAGAGAGTGATGCCATTGGAAGATGACGAAGCTGGTGTTATCGGCAAGACAATTGACACTATTCGAGACTTCAGTGGAACCGCTCCGCGAGGCTGGATGGGGCCGGGACTGGCAGAGACCGTGGAAACGCCTGACCTGCTGGTGGAAGCCGGTATCGAGTATGTGTGCGACTGGGTGAACGACGACCAACCCTACGTTCTGAAAACGAAAACTGGGCGGCTGGTGTCCATGCCTTACACCTTAGAAATGAACGACATACCGATGTACGTGGTGCAAAATCATCGCTCTCCAGAGATGTATGAGCGCGGCAAGGACCATTTCGACACGCTCTACCGCGAAGGGGCTGAATCTGCTCGCATAATGGCTATCGCAACTCATCCATACATATCTGGCGTTCCCCATCGAATCAAGTACTTGGACATGATTCTGGATTACATCACCTCGCACGATGACGTCGTCATATGGACCGGAGGCCAGATTTTGGATTGGTACAACGAATCGGTAAGGCAGGATAGGCCGGGCACTGAGAAGGCAAATATATGACCATAGTCGATACGCACTGCCACGCCGGTCGCAGTTGGTTCGAGCCAATTGAGATGCTGTTGACCCAGATGAACGCCAACGACGTAGATAAAGCAGCGCTGATTCAGCATGGCGGAACATACAACAACTCCTACCTGTTCGAGTGCTCGCGGAGATTTGAAGGCAGGTTTGCAGTAGTCGTGATTGTAGATGTAAGCTGCGACGATGCGCTTGATAGTCTGGAGCATTGGGCCAACGAGGGAGCAGTGGGTGTTCGTCTCGCACCGCTGACGAGGTCGCCGGGAGATGATCCGTTGGCGATATGGCGCAAGGCATCTGAACTAGGGTTGCTGGTGAGCAGTTTGGGGAATGTGAGCGGCTTCGCTTCCCCGGAATTTGAGAGCGTGATTGCTGAATTTCCGGAAATGCCCATCATTATCGAACACCTGGCTGGCGTTCACGTCGGAGCCGAACCTCCGTACTCAGAGTTCAAGAAAGCTATCGCTCTGGCGAAATATCCAAACACCTACATCAAGATCGGTGGATTGGGCGAAATCAGCGAGCGACCGCCTCTTTTGGAGCCAGGCTTCAAGTTCGACCACACTCCGCGTCTAATTGAGATGGCATACGATGCTTTTGGCCCACGCCGCATGATGTGGGGGAGCGACTACCCTCCGGTGAGCGGGCGCGAAGGTTACCGCAATGCGCTGGAAGGCGTCGCCCATCATCCAGTCCTGGAGGACCCAAATGACCGCGAATGGGTCATGGGTCGAACAGGGCTGGAGTTATTCAAGCTCTAGGCGGCTAACTGCGCCCCAAGCAGGCTGTCGCGAGTTCAAATCTCGTCTCCCGCTCCACACTCACAGGCCAAGACCCTGCTTTAGTCTTCCCAAATTTCAGCGCTCACCCCAAAGGGCCTTATGGTAGGCCCATGCTCACCAAACTCTCGGAAGCGGTCTCCGCCTACCGAATAATCTCAGCGGCCGACGGCAAATCCCCCAAGACCATCGAATGGGTCACGGGCAGCGTGCGGCTCTTTCAAAAGTTCCTGGATCGAGACCCTGATCTTTCGTCGGTGACCCGAAACGACCTCAGGAAATTTATACTCGACCTCCAGCAACGCCCGGCATGGCAGGGTCATCCCACCATAACGGGATCAAAGCGCAGGGTCAGCAAGACCACAATAAACACCTACGTCAGGGGAATACGGGCGTTTATAGCCACGCTTGAAAGGGACGAATTCATCCCTCCCCACGATATCGCGAGGGCACGGGTCCCAAAAGCGCCGATCAAGCAGATCGTCCCGTTTACCGAAAGTGAACTCAGGGCCGTATTCAGTGCTATAGGCACGAAAGGCCCGTTCTCGGCGAGAAACAGGGCGATGGTGCTCCTCCTCCTCGATCCCGGACTCAGGGTGAGTGAGGCCTGCGGGCTCACAGACGACGGCGTCGATCTCCCAGAGATACAGATCAGCGTCAGCGGTAAAGGGGGGAAGGACCGGGGACTGCCCCTTTCC
>ENA-ORDI01000218-ORDI01000218.1-marine-metagenome-genome-assembly--contig:-NODE-218-length-40832-cov-3.843062_pt1 | contig 40832 bp, 35 predicted proteins | sample MGYA00248628_ERZ508525 | MGnify/ENA primary metagenome ERZ508525 (study PRJEB26195, sample SAMN05422138) | marine metagenome | isolation source: East of Porto Seguro, South Atlantic Ocean | place... | reverse complement strand
CCCGGACCGACCTGATGAACACTCTTATCGCCCAGTCTCGTCCGACCATCGACTGGATGACGGCTCAGGGCGTCCGGTGGGACATTTACTCAAGGCTCAGCGCCGTTGTGGGAGCTCCGTCGGTCATACCGAATGGCGTTGGCTTGACCGCGTGGGAGTCAGGGCCAGGACTGATCAACATGCTGACGACCTCTTGTCGGCGCGCCGGAATCTCCGTGTTATACGAAACCGAGATGTCCGGCCTCACTCAAGACGATTCTGGAGTCGTGGTCGGAGTCGTGGCCAGAGACAACGATGAGACTTATCGGATCAGATCGAAAGCAGTCATTCTGGCCTGCGGCGGATTCGAGGCCAATGCTGAGATGCGAGGGAAGCACATTGGCTCCGGCTGGGAGTTGGCTAAGGTTCGCGGGTCTCGGCACAACACGGGCGACGGACATCGCGCGGCCATGACCATCGGAGCGCAGCCAACCGGTCAATGGGACGGGTGTCATGGGACGCCCATAGACATTGACGCCCCTGCGACTGGCGATATTCAGGTGACTGACCAGATGCCTCGCCGATCATACACGTTGGGAATCTCCGTGAACCTCAAAGGCAAACGCTTCGTAGATGAAGGCGAGGGGTTTGCTGAACAGACATTTGTCTCAATGGGTCAGGCGATTCTACGGCAGGAAAATGGCATTGCCATCCAGATATTCGACTCAAAGGCTCGCCCTCATCTTGAAGGCAGGTACGGTGGGTCTCGGAAATTCGAAGCTGACACGATTTCGCAACTCGCCGAACAAATCGGCGTCGACGCTGCGACTCTGGCGGCTACGATGGATGCTTACAACGAACAAGCCCACGAAGGCGAGTACCACCCCCGCGAGTTGGATGGCCGAAGCACGAACAACTTGAAGCCGCCCAAATCGAACTGGGCCATCAGAATAGACAAGCCCCCCTTTACGGCGTTTACCGTGACGGGCGGCATCACTTATACTTACGGCGGACTCAAGATAGACACCAACTCCCGTGTGTTGGACAGCGGCGATCTGCCCATCGGTGGCCTGTACGCCGCTGGCGAAATCGTGGGTGGAATCTTCTATCACAACAGTCTCAGAGCCGCTGGACTTATGCACGGGGCAGTGTTTGGCAAAATCGCTGGGGAGCATGCAGCCAGGATTTAACCTCGTTCGATCTCCAGACCCCCGAAGGCTCATACAATAAGCGGAGGAACATGGTGCAAGCAGTTGACGCAAACGGCGTCCAGAACATGGCGGACAAAATCAGACACAGCGTGCAGCGGGTTATCGTGGGTAAGGACGATGTAATTGACCTGGCGATCATTGCTCTGTTGTGCAAAGGGCATGTTTTGGTTGAGGATGTCCCTGGCATCGGGAAGACCACAATGGCGAAGGCGCTGGCGCAGTCACTCGGTTGCACCTTCAATCGTATTCAATTCACGCCTGATCTGATGCCCACCGACGTTTTGGGTGTCAACTTCTACAACCAAAAGTCAGGCGATTTTGAGTTCAGGGCAGGCCCCATATTCAGCCAAATTCTGCTGGCCGACGAGATCAACCGCGCGACGCCGCGAACACAGTCTGCCCTGCTAGAGGCGATGGGTGAGCGTCAGGTGACCATCGATGGCGTGACGCGGGCCATTTCTGAACCATTCATGGTTCTGGCAACCCAGAACCCGATTGAAATGGAGGGCACGTTCCCTCTTCCGGAAGCCCAATTGGATCGTTTCATGCTCAGGATCAAGCTCGGCTATCCGTCTCCTGACGAAGAATCCGATATTCTGCTCAGGTTCCAAAAAGACACCATTCTGCCCGCTTTAGACCCAATCACAACCGAGTCGGAATTGCGACCGCTTCAGGATGCGGTCACCACCGTAAGGGTGGACGACACTATCCGAATGTATGTTGTCGCGATAACTCAGGCGACCCGGGAGCACGACGGCCTGTCATTGGGGGCCAGCCCCAGGGCTGCGCTCTCATTGTACAAAACCGCCCAAGCCAAGGCCGCTCTTGACGCTCGCGATTTCGTGACCCCTGACGACGTCAAAGGAATGGCCGAAACAGTCCTGGCCCATCGCATGATTTTGACCTCAAACTCCCGGCTCAGAGGTCGCACAACAGAGATGATCGTAGAAGAAGTGCTGGACTCGGTGCCCGTGCCGATAGAGAGATAGCGCCCGTTGTTCGACCAGTTCTGGCACGACATTTGGATCACCCTGTTTGTGGTATTGATTATCATTGGGATATTCGCGGGACAGGGCCTGGTGATCGGACTTGGGATGATGGGCCTGTTGGTGGCAGGCATATCGTGGATGTGGAGCAGGCTGTCACTGGAAGAAGTCACATACGAACGAACGATCTCCCAACCTCGGGTCTTCATGGGTGAGGAGACAACGCTTACGATCAGCGTGACCAATCGCAAACCCGTCCCCCTGGGCAGGTTGGAGGTTGAGGACGAACTGCCGGAAGAGGTTCTGATCTCCGATGCCAATATCTCCGCCAGCGCAAACCCAAACGCCAACGTGTTGCGCCACTCCACTTCAATGTCGTGGTACGAACGCATTAAGTGGGACTACACAATCAAGTCAAACCGCCGTGGGTTCTATCGCATTGGCCCTGCCCGGTTGGAGAGCGGAGACTTGTTCGGGTTTTTCAACAGCCACCTCAGAGTTTCAGACAACGATTATCTGCTGGTCTATCCCCGGGTAGTTCCACTGTCGGAATTAGGAATGCCAGCGGCCCGCCCTCTTGGGGAGACACGGGGCGGAATTTCCATATTCGAAGACCCTTCACGGCCCTCTGGAATTCGCGACTACCAGGTCGGCGACCCGCTGAAAACAGTTGACTGGAAAGTCAGCGCCAAGATGAATCAACTCCAGGTCCGAACGTTCGAGCCAAGCTCGTCGTTCACGGTGATTCTGGTCGTCGTGGTCGAGACAACCGCCCGTTCCTGGGAGGGCTACAGTCCCACGAATTTGGAGCGGGTCATAACAGCGTCGGCATCGATAGCATCGTATGCGTCAGAGATGCAGTACAGTTTCGGCATGTTCTCAAATGGCACGCCGATACTGGCAGATAGACCGATGAAAGTGCCTCCGGCGCGGTCAGCCGAACAACTTACCGTAATCCTCGAAGCTCTGGCGACAATTCGCCCATTGCCCATCGGGCCAATGGCTCCTCAACTCACGCTGTACTCTCGGCAATTTCCGATCGGAGCCACGCTGGTCATTACCGTTGCGCTGATAAACGACGATCTGAAAGAGTCGATTGCAGACCTCAAACGACAGGGCTACAAACTTGTGGTTGTGTTTGTGGGCGACAAAGATTGTCCAGAACTTCCCGAAGGCGTGATGGTATACGACCTGAAAGAATATTTCGACAGACTGGAGGCGTCCAGTGAGTTTGGCCCAAGATAGACTTCTGATGACCGCCAGCGCGGTTTTGGAGAGCATCTGGCTATATGCTCTGATGGCGGTTATTGGCCTTCTGTTCACATTGGGCGGCAGCCCGCTGTCCTGGATTGCGGTCCTGGCGATCCTGGGAATATCCGTGATAGTCGCGCGCATGCTGGCGAAAGTTATCATGCACCCGATGCTTCCTTATGTCCTCCAGATGACAATGGGCGTCGCGGTTATTTATCTCACATTGGGTGGGCAGGTGCAGCCTGAAGGGCAAGGATTCAGCCTGTTCTGGATCAGATCGCTGAACGCCGAGAACTTGGCCCCTGACTACCGACTCATAGTAGGACTGACAGCGATATTTGGCGCCGTGTTGTGGTGGCGAGGAGGCAGGCTGTCATCGGTCGAATATCCAGTTGAACATCTGAGCAGAAATTTCCGAATCGGGTTGATAGTGCTCTCCATTGCGGCCATCGCCGAGATTGTCACCGTAGACAACCTCTACATATTCCCGCTGATGTTTCTGTTTTTTGGAGCCGGCCTCGCCGGGTTGAGCGCCGGCCACCTGTTGCCGCCTTCAGAACAGGCTGTCGGGGCCAAATCTTGGTCCCGCGTGGTCAGCGCGATTATCGTCGTAGTGCTGTTTGTCGGCCTGTTGTTCAGCCTGGTGCAGAAAGGGGCGCTGAATTTCATATCCGGGCCAGCGGTGGTTGTGTTGAATGCTTTAGCGACGGTCGTTTTTTTCGTCATCCTGTTTCCGCTGGTGTATCTTATCGAATTCCTAGTTAGAGGATTCTTCTTCGTGTTTTCCAGGATCGCTGGAGAGGGCGAACCAATTGAGTTGGAGATCACCCAGGGCCTTGGCGAGGCGTTTCGCCCAGCACAGGAGGAACTCGCGGACACCGGGCCATCAGCGCTGCTCCAATTCCTGGAGTGGACATTGTTGGCGCTACTGATTCTCGCGGTGTTGTACTTCTTGGCCCGCGCTTTCCGTCGCAGGGTTAGATGGAGGAGAGTGGATCAAGAGGGTGTCAGAGAGTCCGTTTCCGAAGACGCAGACGCTGCTATGGATTTGGGACGGTTGCTGTTCAATTTGATTCCAGAACGGTTCCGCCGGAAGAAAACTCAGCATCACCTCAATCTACCCGACGACGATTCCGGCATCGTTGATGTGTTCAGGGTGTATTTCGGCATGCTAATGCTTGCGGAGGATCAGGGCCATCCTCGTCCGGCGCATCAGACTCCGTCTGAGTACCAGTCCACGCTCGAGCGCATATTTCCACAACGCATCGTGCGTATGGTGACTGAAGCGTTCAACCGGGCGTGCTACGGCCATACACCTGCGTCCCGCGCCCAGATTGACGAGATGAGGCAAGGGGTAGAACAGACGGGCTCTGGGGACGCAACTTCCGAATAGGTTTGCGCCAGGCAAGCCTTCAGGTATAATCCCACCAACGCCGGATTCCCGGCCTCGCAAAGCTCAGCGCTTTTGAGATTCCACTTCGTATATGCGTTATCGTCTGTAGAGTTGTGCGCTCGTTCGTTTGGACGGAAAGGACCTGGTCCAAGTTGATTCTAGAGGATATTGGGCTGCCTTCGGACCTTCTGCTATGGAAAGCGGTGACACTGACCATCATTTCGCTGGCCGTGGGCGTGTTGGGTGGCTTCGTGGGGCTGGCCCTCGGGACAGTGAGATTGCCTGCCATGCTGTTGATGGGGATGGCCGCTCCTGTGGCCGGAGGGACCAACATCCTGGTGTCCAGTCTCGCATCGCTGACAGGCGCGATTCGGCACTACCGCGAAGGTCGGGTGAATTTCCGCATCGTCCTGATCATGGGCGTGCCTGCATTTATCGGCGCCTTTATCGGAGGGTTTGCTGCCGATGTCGCCCCTGAGGATCTGCTGATATTTCTCGCTGGCTTGCTGGTGTTCTGGCAGGGCGTCGAATTCGTCATCCTCTACAGAAACCGTCGAGGCAACACAAGCGCCCATATGTTCGGCGCTGACCTGGAGGGACAAACCGGAACGTTCACGCCCGGCAGAATTGGCAGCGAAGCCGGAGTTGGGTTTGGAGTCGGTCTGCTAGGCGGCGCGGTGGGATTGATACTCGGAAGCATACGCCTTCCCGCGCTTGTCCGTATCCTGCGGATTGATCCTCGTATAGCCGCCGGAACGAACCTGTTTATCGGTTTCTTCATGGGGTCGCTGGGCTGGGTGGGCCACGCTACAAAAGGCGAAGTGGATTACCCGTTGTTGGTCATGATGGGAGCTGCCGCCATGATTGGCAGCTATCTCGGAGCGCGACTGACAGGCCGCGTGAGCCTCAACTCCCTCATACTCACAATGGGAGTGGTGCTTTTGGTTGTCGGAGCTTTGCTGGTCGTCCGGGGCATATTCAATTAACGGAATCGAGCGATTGCGTTGCTTCGCCCGATAATTTATCGAAGCGAAACAGAACGGCGGCCACAAAATCGTCTCACAAAGCACGTCCGGCGATAATTCCAACCATTGCCGCGACCAGACCCACCGCGATGCTTCCCAGGATGTTCATTGCGGCCTTCGGAAGATCTGGAACGATTGCCGATTGCATCGTTGCCACAGTGAGCGTGGAGAACGTGGTGTAGGAGCCGAGAAATCCGACAGCCACAAGCATCCTGATTCCGGCAGGCCATGATGTGTGGTTGTCCGCCGTGGATATGAATATCCCCAGGGCGAATGAGCCTGTGATGTTGATTAGGAATATGCCCAAGAGGGACGGATGACCCAACGCGTTGATCACAGCCTTGTCTACGGCATACCGCGACACTGCGCCCAGCGCGCCTCCCATTCCGACCAGTAGCCAGAGCATCCCGTAATTACTCCCTAACCTCTTGGAAGGCCCAGGCCGCGCGTCGCTATGATGTTGCGCTGAATCTCCGATGTGCCGCCTCGAATCGTCAGCGATATGGAGTCCATCCATTCGAGGCCCAGCCGGCCATCGAAGTAGGCCCATTTGGAGCCTTTATCCAGCGTGCCGTACAAGCCTGCTATTCGCATGCCCAGTTCTCGAATTTTCTGGCTGATCTCGCTCCCCATCATCTTAGATACTGAAGCTTCGCGGTTCGGCACAAGTCCGTGGCTCTGCATCCAGCCCACGTTGTAGGCTATCGAGCGCCCGGCCTCATTGGAGACATAAAGCCCCGCGATTCTGTTTCGAATTACTGGGTCTTCAGCCAATGGTCGTCCATTGACCTGCGTTTCTCGGGCCAACTCGGCCAACTCCTCAAGGGCGCGTTGGTTCGAGGCGTAACGGGCCACGCCAGAACGCTCGAAGTCCAGAGTAGTTGCCGCCACGTACCAGCCTCGATTCTTTTCCCCGATCATATTGCGCTTGGGAACGCGGACGTTCTCAAAAAACACCTGGTTGAAGTAGTGGACGTCGAACATATTGATGATGGGCCTGACCTCAATGCCTGGGGTGTCCATGTCCAGAATGAAAACGCTTATGCCTCGATGCTTTGGCGCATCGGGGTCGGTGCGGGCCATCAGGTAGAAGTGGGAGGCGCGGTGCGCGCCGCTGGTCCAGATTTTCGATCCATTGAGAATGTAGTCGTCTCCGTCCTCCACAGCACGAAGTTGCAGCGATGCAAGGTCGGAACCTGACTCCGGCTCGCTGAAACCCTGACAGTACACTGCTGTGCCGTCGGCGATGCGCGGCAGGTACTCGGCCTTCTGCTCCTCGGTGCCGAAGATCATCACGGTTGGCCCTACGAGATCGGTGCCCATCGAGGCGTCACGGGTTGGAGCGCGGAAATAGGCCATCTCCTCGCTGTATATCATCTGCTCAATATGAGGCCTCGCCTGTCCACCGTACTCTTCAGGCCACGCCAAGGTGAGCCAACCCTTGTCCACCAGCTTGGAAGTCAGTTCCCGGATGTGGGGCCAGTTCTCGTCGTGAAAATAAGAGTCCGGGTCGATGCCTCGCCATTCATCGCCCAGGTTCTCCTTCAGGAAATCTCGTATCTCCTGTCGAAAAGCCTCTTGCTCGTCTGTGAATTTGAAGTCCATGTATTTCGCCTTTTTGATGTAATCGCGTGCTCGCAGACGGTTTGTTCTACTACGGGAGACCCTCAATATACCGATGGGCTGCGACGGCGGCTGTGGCGCCGTCCCCTGCAGACGTGACAAGCTGGGCGGCGGAATGCTGTCGGATGTCTCCGGCAGCGAACAGCCCGGACATCGGAGTCTGCATCCATATGTCGGTGGGAACGTGTCCCCCGATGTCCAATTCGACCACATCGGAGAGATACTCGGAGTTTGGCTCCAGACCCACGTAGATGAACACGCCTTGAAGGTCAACACGGGAGGTCTCGCCGGAAGCCAGATCGGTGACACTGACGCCGTTGACTTCGCCATCATCGACGCCATGTATAGCATCAACAGAGGTTTCCCAGCGAATCTCCACCTTAGGGTTCGACAGCACTCGATCTTGCAAAACTTTCTGGCCTGAGAACCGGTCATTTCTGACAAACACGATGACCTTGGAGGCGTACTCGGTCAGAGTCATCGCTTCGTCCAGCGCAGAGTCTCCGGAGCCCACGATAGCGACCACCTGATTCATGAAGAATCCGCCATCGCAAGTGGCGCAGTAGGAAACTCCGGCGCCGTGAAGCTCCTCCTCGCCTGGAACGCCAAGCTTCCTGAGTGTGGAACCACTCGCAATGATAACCGCTTTCGTATCAAGCTTGCCGTCGTAGGTTTCGACGATCCAACCAGGGTCGTTGGGTTTCAACCCTGTTACCTCGGAAAGTTTGATTTCCGCTCCTGACTGATCGGCCTGCTCCTGAAGTTTGGGGCCTAACTCGAACCCTGTGATCCCTTCGGGAAAACCAGGGTAATTCTCGATCTTCTCAGCGTTGATCACCTGCCCTCCGGTCATCATGCGCTCCAACACGGTGGTCTTGAGGCCGGCGCGGCTGGCATACATTCCGGCTGTCAGCCCTGCGGCCCCGCCGCCGATTATTACCACGTCGTATTCGTTGTCATTCATCGGATTCTCCTGGCGGGGATATTCGTGGTTGGACACAAAACCCGCACCCTGACATTTGTCTGTCGGGGTGCGGGGTCATGAGTCGCCTGTTCGATACGTTTGCCCGATCACCGATTCTTACAGAAGGCCCTGGTTTCTCACCTGACCGAGCGCTTTCTCGAACGCGTCGATGGTAAAGTCGATGTCCTCTTCAGAGTGCGCGGCCGTCAGGATGAATCTTGTGCCTGACGCAACGCCCTCGTTCATCAACGCCAGGTTAAGTTGCCGGTTGCGTTCGCCGTTGTTGGCCTGCGCTCGTTGTTCAGGAGTTAGCACGCAGTATTCATTGTCGCACTCGTGGTCAACCCCAAGCTGGAGGAACATGAGTGACGTGATGCCTGTGGCGCATCCCGGTATCTCCATTCGGCCGAGCAGATCATTGAGCCCGTTCTTCAATTGCATGGCTCTGGCATCGGCTGTGTCGTTAATCGGGGTGGTGGCGACCAGTTCCAGCGCCTTGATTCCGGCGGCTGCGGACAGAGGGTTGGCATTGAATGTGCCATTGTGGGCGATGCGACGGTTGCGGTTGTAATCGGCGTCGCCTGGGCGTTCCTCAATCATGTTGATGATATCGGACTTGCCTGCGACCGCTCCGCCTGGCAGTCCGCCGCCCAGAATTTTCGCCATCGTCGTCATGTCAGGGGTGATGCCAAAGTATTCCTGTGCGCCGCCTTTCGAGACACGGAAACCGGTAACCACTTCGTCGAATATCAATACAACGCCATAGCGGGTCGTGACCTCACGCAATTGCTCAAGGAAGCTAGGCAGAATCGGTATCGCGCCCATGTGCGCTCCCGTCGGCTCAAGAATGACAGCAGCGATATCGTCGTTGTCCTTGAGTGTCTGCTCGAAGGTTTCGATGTCGTTGGGCGGGAGGACGATCATCGTGTTGAGCGTTTCTTGAGGGATGCCGCCGAGTCCGTCACTGCCGGCAGACAGATAGTCACTCCAGCCATGGAAGTGGTCGTCAAATTTGATGACCTTGGGCTTGTTGGTATAAGCGCGCGCCATGCGGATTGCCATCATGTCGGCCTCGGTGCCGGAGCTATGGAAACGCACCTTTTCGGCGCTGGGAATAAGCTCCCGCACCCAGTTGCCCCACTGGATTTCCAGGTCGGTCGAGCCGCTGTAATGAGTCCCCATCGCCATTTGATCCTGAACTGCCTTCACGATGTCGGGATGGGAATGCCCCAAAATTAGAGCGCCGTGGCCAGGGAAGTAGTCAAGAATCTTGTTGCCGTCGACATCATACTTGGCCGAGCCTTCCGCGTGGGTGAAATAGAGCTGGAAGGGGTTCAGCTTTCGGGCGTCGTGAGTGACCCCATTAGGGAACAGTCCCCGAGCATTGTCGTGACGTTCGGCAGAACCGGGATGAAGGTCGTAGTAGCGTTGCTCGATGGGTGAAAGTGAGACCATATATCGCTCTCCGTGTGCTTGATTGGTGTCGTTGGGGGCGGTGATTGTATTATAGCTGTCGCTAAGGAATTCGCAACGGCATCAGTTCGACGGTCTACAACAATCAATATCGGAAATTCGCAGGAAAACATGACAGTCGAAACATTAGTCGAAAGAGCGCCCGAAACCGAACATCGATGGGATCAGGCACGCAAGTGGATAGCGCTGGGCGCCGTTTTCGGACTTTCGGGCGTATTAACCGGAGCAGCAGGCGCGCACCTGCTGGAATCCCATCTGGCCGCCGATTCTCTGGACACACTTGAGACAGCAGTGCGGTTCCAGATGTATCACGCTCTTGCCCTCCTTGTTGTGGGCGCTTTGTCTGGAACCTGGGGGCACCGGAGGTTGAATCTCATCGGATGGCTGTTCACAGCCGGCATCCTGCTGTTCTCTGGAAGCTTGTATCTTCTGTCATTCACCGATATCGGAGCATTTGGAGCCGTGGCCCCGATCGGCGGGCTGGCGTTTATATCCGGATGGGGGTCTTTGCTGATCGCGGCGTTTCGCAAATAGCGTGGACGGCCAACCGAAACAACGGTTAGAAAAAAGGGGAGTCGGATGATCACAAGAATGAACCACACTGGATTTATCGTCGCGGACTTGGACAAATCCGTGGAATTCTATGTCAACGTAATGGGCTTGAAAATGGTCAGGGAAGTCGAGCGCAACGGAGGGCCGATCTCTCAGGTGCTTGACTACCCCGACACTCACATAAAGGCCGCGTTGTTGGGTTTGGAAGGTGAGGAGGGTCATATACTTGAGATTATCCAGTACATCAACCCACCGAGCGCCGACCGCCCAACCGAGGAACGAGCGGTGCTGGGAGCGTCGCACCTCGCTTTCAACGTGACAGACATACAGGAGACATTTTCGAGAATGTTGGAGGCCGGCGCCAAAGAACTAAACCCGCCGGTCGAGGTCGCGCCTGGGAGGATCGTCTGCTACCTCCAAGACCCGGACGGCAACTGGATTGAACTGCTGGACATCAGCTAGTAGCTGTGACGGCACAATCAGTTGATCAACTGATTCGGGTTGCCTTTCACCAGAGTCGCAACTTCGGAAGCCTCCATACCCGCGCCCAACAACGCGGCGATAGCCATCCGCATGCCCTCTGCGGCTGGAGGGTTCATCCACTGGCCGAAGTCGGTGGTGACTACGCATTGCTCAGTTCCAAGCTCCCGCAGGGTGGCGACCAGTTCCGGCACGCTCAGCCTGGCCCTGTCGGGCATACAGGATAGGAACGTGTGTTCCAGGTACGCGCCCAACGATGCCATCTCTAGATGCTCGTCCATCGTGGCGATGCCGCCCGGATGGGTTGCGATCATCCGGGTGATGCCCTTGTTCTTAGCCTCCCGGAACAGAGTAATCGCCTCGGCAGGGGAGACGTGACCGGACGCCAACACCATGTCGTGTTCTTTGATAATGTCCAGGATGTCGCTGACCTCAGACTTCAAATGCCCGTCTTTGTCAGTGACCGTGATGCCTGGGCCTCCTCCAGCACGAGACTTCCCGGCATGGGCGTCGAAAGTCGGCATCCAGACGACCCGTGCTCCCAGGTTTGCCGAGACCTCGACAGCGCGAGCGTTCAACCCGCCGACAGCCTGATTCAATGCGATCGCGCCAGCGACGTTCAACCCTGGGTACATCTGATTCAGGACATACGCCAATGGGGTCGTGGGATATTCGTGGGACTTGAGTACGAAGCCCGCCATCTCGGCTTCGTAGGCATATCGCGCCGTGTCGAGAGCGTCCAGCCTGCGCTCGGCCCCGGAATCTGGGCTAGCGTGAACATGCAGGTCATACGAGCCTTTTAATATTTCTTCGATCTGAGGATTCATGGGTGACTCTCACAATCTGTTCTGTCGTCGTGGCGCGTAGCCGAGACTAGCACAGAGCGTCAGGCACAGCAACGCAACGGGGGCCAACCGCCGGACGTTTCATGTACAATATTCTGATCAGATCTAATGACGAGACGCTCGGTTATCGAAAATAGATCGCGTCATGAAAAACGCCATAGTCTGATGCGTGAGCACGAATAATAATCACAGGGGAGAAAAATGCTCAACAGGCTTGGGCGACTGACGAAGATCAAACAAGACCAGTCTGGCCTGGAAGTTCCATCGGGCCAGTTTGTGACCGAAAAGTTCCCGGTTTTGACCTTTGGGCCGACTCCGAAGATCGACTTGGCAACCTGGAAGTTCAGTATCACTGGCCTGGTTGACGAGGAAAAAATGCTCGATTGGGAGGAGTTCAACTCCTTGCCCAAGGTGACGCTGGACGCAGAGTTTCACTGCGTTACGCAATGGAGCAGACTTCAGAACACTTGGGAAGGCGTGCTGTTCACCGACGTGATGAAGCTGGCTAACGTCAAGCCAGAAGCCACTCACGTAATGGCTCACTGCTATGGGGGCTATTCGACCAACGTAGCGCTGGACGTCCTAATGGACGATGATGTCTTGTTCGCGCAAAAACACGATGGCGAAACGCTGACCTCTGAACACGGAGGCCCCCTGAGGCTCGTCGTCCCGAAACGTTACGGCTGGAAGAGCGCCAAGTGGGTCAATGGTATCGAGTTCATGCCCGAAGACATGCCAGGGTTCTGGGAGATCAGAGGCTATCATATGAACGGAGACCCGTGGAAAGAAGAACGCTTCTGGGATCGTTTGGGTTAACCTGTTGCCCAACGTTCTCCGCACTCGATAAAAAAGGAAGCCCTCTCATGTGAGAGGGCCTCCAAGCTCGAAAGGTGTTTGAAAAAACCGAATAATAAGGGCTGCGTGACTACGCCACCTTCTTTTTCACTCCGGCTGCGGCGAGCGAAGCCAACAGCTTGTTGGGCTCCTCGATGTCCTGCATATAGCCGCATTGCAGGCACTCGTCGTAGCTGCCGTACATGTCACGGTTGCTGTGCAAGTCACCTTTGCATCTGGGGCATGCTTTAAGTTTTAACATTCTTGTTCCCTCCATTGGATTTCACCCTCCCCCGCCGAACTTGACCTTGTTTGTCTGTTGATACTCCGTAAGATGCCATAAGGCGGATTGGGGATTCTCTACTTCATACTTTGAAATTGAGTGAGTCGTGCGTATTATAAACCTTGACATGGTCTGTATCAATGTTTATTATGATTATCGAACCCTCCACACATTAAGTAATAAACGACGGAGCCTGTAGTGAAACTCGGTTTTTGAGTAGGCTCGGGCCCACTCAGGCAGGTTGTGCTGCTCGATCAATACAACGCATAACCAGGTGTTAAGGTTAGGTAAAATTTCACTTACGAGATTCCGTGCCGCTTGACACTCGATTCGGAAACGACCCAAATCAACCCATAGGAGCGATCTCGAAGAATGGAAGGCATATACGTTATCAGCGTCGCGGCGCGCATACTTGAGATGCATCCGCAGACGTTACGCAAGTATGAACGGGTGGGCTTCGTGTCTCCGGCGAGGACGGGGGGCAAGTTGCGATTGTATTCCGAAGAGGACATCATTAAGCTGAGATTGATAAAGCATCTGACCTCGGAAATGGGATTGAACATTGCGGGCGTCGAGCTTGCCCTAAAGCTGTTTAATCAGATGATAAAAATGAAAACGCAGCTGAACAGGCTTCAGGGCCCCGCTCTCAGAAAATCCCTGGATCAGAGCCTTGACGAAATGTTCACCCTGCTGCATTCACAGTAACCACTGAATCGTCGATTGGAGGACTGTCCTAGATGACAGAAGAACAGAACCCCGAAGACCTTACGTCGCTTGGGGAACAGATGGACGAAAAACCAGACGAGCTTAACCAATTGAAAGCCCAACTGGAAGAAGCCCTGAGAGAAAAAGAGCAGTACAAGAATATGGCCCAGCGCGCCCAGGCGGATCTTGTTAATTACCGCCGGCGGGCAGCGCAGGAACTTTCCGACGCCAGAGAGAACGCCAACGCTCAACTTTTGTTGAAACTTATCACGGTTGCCGATGACTTCAACAGGGCGTTCTCCGCGATTCCGGAAGACGCAGTCTCCCCTGGATGGCACGAAGGCCTTCAACTGGTTCATCGAAGCCTTCAGCATCAGATGGAATCAGAGGGATTGACGAGAATCGAAACCGCGATCGGGCAGCCCTTTGACGTGCATGAACACGAAGCGGTATTCTTCGAGCCAGACCCGGACAACGCCGAAGGTTCAGTGGTTCGAGTCATTAGAGACGGATATAAACTCCATCAGCGCGTTCTGCGCGCCGCGCAGGTGAGCGTGTCAAAAGCGGTGGAGCAAGAGCCTGAGGCTCGACAAGACAATGATAATCAGGAGGCCCAATAGATGCCCAAGATACTCGGCATAGACCTCGGCACAACAAACTCATGCATGGCCATCATCGAAGGCGGCGAGCCGAGGGTTGTGGAAAATTCCGAGGGCGGACGCACGACTCCTTCAGTAGTGGCCGTGAACCCTCGAACCAACGAACGGTACGTCGGCACCACCGCCAAACGCCAGGCGGTAACAAACCCCGAGAACACAGTCTTCTCAGTCAAACGTTTCATGGGGCGTCGATTCGACGACGCGAATGTTCAAAAAGACGTCGGAGTGGTCCCATTCAAGCTGACCGCTCACACTAACGGCGACGCCTACGTTGCGATGGGCGGAAACAACCACGCCCCACCTGAAATTTCGGCGATGGTGCTCCAGAAGATGAAGCAGGACGCCGAATCGAAACTTGGCGAAACAATCACGCAGGCCGTCATCACCGTGCCAGCGTACTTCAATGACAGCCAGCGCAATGCCACCAAAGACGCAGGACGCATCGCCGGTCTCGAAGTCTTGCGAATCATCAACGAACCGACCGCCGCATCGCTAGCCTATGGCCTCGACAAGAAGACGGAAGAGACCATCGCAGTGTATGACCTCGGCGGCGGAACGTTCGACATCACCGTTCTCCAAATTGGCGACGGCGTATTCGAGGTCATGGCGACCAACGGCGACACCCATCTGGGTGGCGACGATTTTGACCAGCGAATCATCGGCTGGATAGCTGACGAGTTCCAGAAGGAACAAGGCATTGACCTCAAGCAGGACCGCATGGCCCTCCAGCGGCTGCGGGAGTCTGCCGAGCGAGCCAAGATTGAGCTGTCCACACTGATGCAGACCGAAATAAACCTCCCGTTCATCACCGCCGACGCCTCCGGGCCAAAGCATCTGGTGATGACCTTGACCCGCTCGACGTTGGAACAGCTTGTCGGAGAGCTGGTCCAACAGACCGTCGAGCCGTGCAGACAGGCGATGACGGATGCGGGTGTCGCGGCGGACCAGATCGATGAAGTTATTCTTGTAGGCGGCATGACTCGCATGCCAGCAGTTCAGGAAGCCGTCGTCAATCTATTCGGTAAGGAACCCCATCAGGGCGTGAACCCCGACGAGGTGGTTGCCATCGGAGCCGCGATCCAGGCCGGGGTGCTACAGGGCGAGGTGCAAGACATCCTGCTGTTGGATGTCACACCGCTGACTTTGGGGATCGAAACCCTGGGCGGAGTGTCCACTGGGCTGATTACACGAAACACCACCATCCCGACTTCCAAGAGCGAGACGTTCACCACAGCCGCCGACAGCCAGGCCAGTGTCGAGGTTCACGTGGTGCAGGGCGAACGGGCGATGGCGGGGGAGAATAAGTCCATTGGACGATTTATCCTCGACGGGATTCTGCCGGCGCCGAGAGGCATGCCGCAGATCGAAGTCACATTCGACATCGATGCCAACGGCATCCTGAACGTGTCCGCCAAGGACAAAGGGACAGGCAAAGAGCAGCGGATCACCATAACCGCAAGCTCTGGGCTTGCCAACGACGAGATCGAGCGGATGGTGACCGACGCTGAACAGTATGCCGAGGAGGACGAACGGAAGCGCGAAGAGGTCCAGACTCGCAACCTGGCTGAGAACACCGCCTACAACGCTGAGAAGATGCTCAAGGACAACCCCGATCTGGTCCCTGATGATCTCAAGACAGAGGTCGAAGGCAAGGTGGCAGCTGTGCGGTCTGCCCTCCAAGGCGAAGATGCCTCCCACATCGAGTCGACAGTCCAGGAGCTTCAGGAATCGATCCAGAAAGTTGGCGAGTTAGTGTACAGTCAGGCAAACGCTCCGGCGGCTGAGGATGGCCAGGCGGCTCCGCCTTCGGAGGACGGCGGAGCGGAAGAACCTCCAGAGGACGCTGTCGAAGGCGAATTCCGGGAGGTCTAGAACCCGCAATCGCAATGTGTAGGAAATCAAAGAAGGGATGGCGCCAGCGTCGTCCCTTCTTCATTATCAGGCAGACTTATTGTTGGGCAGGATTCGGAGTCTACCGATTCAACGTGCGCGCTCAGGAAGTGAAAAAACATGACCGCCGACCGACAAGAATTCTGGAACGAGATTTGGTCTAGACCCATCGAAGCCCACCCCGACCCAGACCAACTGTTGATTGAGAACACTCGCAGCCTCACGCGGAAGGTCGCTGGATATTGGTGCGGCATAGGCGGGAACGCCATCTGGCTTGTAGGCCAAGGCTGAAACGCCACAGGCATAGATTTTTCTGACGCCGCAATCGAACTCGCCCGCTCGCTTGCATCAGATGCAGAAGTCAACGCTAAGTTCCTGGTTGCCGACGCAGCGAACGATCAGACACTAGGCGAATCCGATCTATTCACAATGTTCTACCTGCATTTGCCAATAGACGACCTCGCCAGTTTGTTGGCAAATGCCTCATGAGGATTCGATGCCAATCCCTCTAAGCAGAGACTCCGAGCCACGCGTGTCAGTGTCGTGATATGCTTGGTGCGCGTCGCCGAAAAATCAGTAACCACCCTCACTTATTCCCCGACACAAACCACCAATCAGGAGAGACGAATGGTTGACAAGATTCAAGTTGGAAACGTCGAGATCGTAGCCGTGATAGACATGGTCCCGCCCGCTCGAGAACCGACCGTGTTCATCCCTTCGGTGCCTCGCGAGGCTTGGGAACCTTACGAAGACGAAGTTTTGGAGAACGGGATGCTCCAGCTATACTACGGCTGTTTCTTCGTTCGGTCCGAAGGCAAAACGATACTGATTGACACCGGGATGGGACCGGGGCCGCACGCTCATCTGGAGGGCCGCTCTGGTGATCTGTTAGGCCAACTCGCCCTCAAGGAAGTTAACCCAGAGGACGTGGACATCGTTCTGCATTCCCACCTTCACCCCGATCATGTGGGATGGAACGTCGATTCCTCCGGCGATTCGCCCAAACCATACTTCCCGAATGCTCGATACATGGGTCCGAAAAAAGACTGGGAACACTTCATGCAGCCTGAAATCCTGCCTAACGCGCCCCATATCACTCAGAATGTCGTGCCCTTAATCGAACTCGGACTGATGGAGTTCATCGAAGGCGAACATCAGGTAACCGGCGAATTAACGACACTCGACACCCCAGGCCACACGCCCGGACATCAGGTGACGCTCATAAGCTCTCAGGGGGAAAAGGCCGCCATAATCGGAGACCTGATACACAATCCCGTCCAGATTCACGAACCGGATTGGTGCGCTGGTGTCGACACCAACAAAGACGACAGCCGAACCTCCAGAAAGGCGTTCCTCGAGAGGGCGGAGAGGGACGACTTGATAGTGGCCGCCGGCCATTTCCACCCTGAGAGACACATCGGCAAAGTCGTGCGGCTTGAGGGTCGGCGATATTGGCAGGTTCTTTGAGGAGCAGCAGCAGATGACAGTAATGGTAACCGGCGGCAACGGATTCATCGGGCAACGCATCGTGCGGATTCTGTTGGAACGTGGCGAAGAAGTCGTTTCATTCGACATGGCGCCTCCTCGGTCTGGGTCGCTAAACGAATCAGACAAATTCAGCTTCTACCGAGGCGATATCACCCAGATTCCACACCTGACAGAGGCCATCAATGCCAATTCGGTAGATAGAATCATCCACATGGCAGCCCTCCTTCCCCCAGACACCGAAGACCGACCTCACTTCGGGATGCTCGTTAATATACAGGGAACAAACAATGTGTTCGAGGTCGCGCGATGGACAGGCGTTCAGCGCGTAGTGTATGCCAGCTCGATCTCGGTATACGGCACTCAGGAACCCTTCGGTGACCGTCTCATCAACGAGGATGACCACCACGAGCCCGTGAATGTCTATGGCATGACAAAATCGGCCAACGACTTTTCGGCGTCGGCGTATCGACAGCGGTTCGATCTGGACATCCGGGGCGTTCGGATATGCACGGTGTTCGGTCATGGCCGTGTCACCGGCATGACGGGAATGATTGGAGGGCTGCTTGCCTCATTGCCTGCGATAGGCGAGCCCATTGATCTGCCTTTCCATCCCGACGAGGCTTCGTCCATGATTCACGCAGAGGATGCCGCAGAGATTTTCGTCCGAATCACGCTAGCCGACAATTTGAACCATCCCGTTTACATAAGTGGAGGGCATTTGTGTTCGGTTGCAGATATGGCCGATCAGGTCAGAACAATCATCCCTGACGCCAAAATAACAACCGGCGACCAGCGGGTCCCGCACGTTTATCTAGTGGACAACAGCCGCATGCTGGCGGACATCGGTTATGAGCTTGCTCCACTGAGTTTGCGAATTAAGGAACACATAAACGACGCCCGACGCGAGGCAGGCATGCCATCTGTGTGACGAGTGTTGTGATGGCTGAACAATTGGAGTAGCATAAGCGCTGTTCAACGGTTGAGCGACGTATCATTCACGAAATTCTGGGCTGTTTGACCATAACTCTAGGAGGCACCGATGGCGGAAACGAACTGGGGCGAAATCTATAAGGAATTGGGCGCAAAGCCCATCATCAACGCCATCGGCAGCGTGACGATGCTGGGCGGTTCCACACCAGCCCCAGAAGTCAAAGAGGCGATGGCGCAGGCGGATATCTCCTACATTCCGCTTATGGAACTTGAAGAGAAAGCAGGCCAAGTAATTGCTGACATGGCAAGCGTCGAAGCCGCCTACATCACGTCAGGCGCAGGGTCGGCCCTCACACTGGCGACGGCCGCGTTGATGGCCGGAGATGACGACGACAAGATTCAGCAGCTTCCTGACACCACAGGCATGAAGAACGAAATTCTCATTCAAACACGCCAGCGCTACTGGTACGACCGCTGCTTGGAACTCGCGGGGGCCAAACTGGTAGAGTTCGGCTCTGAAGAGGAGACCACTCGCGAGGACTTGGAGAACGCGATCGGCCCAAATACGGTGGCGGTGCATTACTACGCCGTAGAGCAAGATATTGACCCCAACGCTCTTCCGTTGGAAGACACCATAGAGATTGCCCACGCGAAGGGCGTCAAAGTCACGGTCGACGCAGCCGGCCAGATTTACCCCCTGGAAAACTTCGGAAAATACGTTCGCATGGGCGCGGACTTTCAGTGCATTGCCGCCAAGTACATGGGCGCCTCCCAGTCCTCTGGTCTGGCACTAGGAACGTCAGAGATGATTCGCAACATTGGATACCAGTCCTTCGTGGGTTACGAAGGACGCCGGATTCGCGGCGTCGGGCGCCCTCAAAAAGTGGACCGTCAGGAGATGGTTGGCGTCGTTGCCGCGGTCCGTCGATGGTTCACGATGAACCACGAGGAACGTCTGGCGGATGTGGAAACCCAGTCCCAAAATATGCTGGCCCCGCTCCAGGGGATCCCGGGCTTGAATGCCGTTATGCTGGATAACATCATCGGCCACCAACCCTTCGGCGTTGAGATCGAAGTGGACGAGTCCGTTGCTGGAATGTCGGCACAGGACATCGTCGACAAACTAAAGGCTGGCGACCCGCCACTCTGGACTCGCGTTCGGGATGGCGAATCGAACATCGTGCTTCATGGTTTCGGATTGAGCGAAGGTCAGGACAAGATCGTCGGAGCGAGAATCGCGGAACTGTTCGGGCGCTAGTCTCCTTGCAGTCAAACTAAACCCACAATTTAAGGAACTCTAAAGGGCACGCTTGCCAATCGGCGGCGTGCCCTTGCAATTCTCGACCACAACAATTATGAATATTTCCCGCGGAGGAACCCCAATGACCAGTCCATTGGACGGCATCCGAATTCTCGATCTCACCCAGGTGCAGGCAGGCCCTTCCTGCACCCAAATCCTGGCGTGGATGGGCGCCGACGTGATTAAGATCGAACAGCCAGGAGTCGGAGACCGCACTCGTCGAGAGAGGGCCATCGATCCTGATATTGACAGCCACTATTTCCTGGTATTCAACGCTAACAAGCGCAGCGTGACGCTCGACCTCAAATCCGAACGGGGCCGGGGGGTGTTCTTGCGGATGGTCGAGTTGGCAGACATCGTCGTGGAGAATTACGCTCCCGGCCAGATGAACAGGTTCGATCTGGGGTTCGACGTTCTTAAGCAGGCAAACGACAAGATCATTTTCTGTGCCATCAAAGGCTATGGGACATACGGCCCAAACGCCCACATCAAGAGTTTCGAGCATATCGCCCAGGCGATGAGCGGGGCCATGAGCGCCAACGGTGAGGCCGAAAACGAGCCCCAATTTGTGGCTCCGGGTGTCGGAGATTCCGGGACCGGCCTACATGCGGCGATAGGCATGATGGCCGCTATCCGCCAACGGGACAACACCGGCGAATCACAGCGGGTCGAAGTCTCGATGCAGGACGGCATCGTCAACTTGATGCGGATTCGGATGATCGACACTTTGAACACGAATGAGCCGGTTGATCGTAGGGGCAACCGGGTATGGGGCGGCCCGCCGTTCATCTATCCGTGCAATCCCGGTGGCCCTAATGACTACGTTGCCGTGGTTCTATCTGGCGACTCCTGGGACACGATTCTCGCGCTGGCAGGGAGGGCAGACCTGATAGGCGACGATCGATTCGACACTCAGGAAGCGAGGATCAAACATTCGGCAGAGGTCGAGGAGATCATGAAGACCTGGACCTTGAGTAAAACGAAGCACGAGGTCATGAAGGAATTGGCCGACCTGGGGATACCTGTCGGGGCGGTTCAAGACACCGTAGAAGTGTTCAACGATCCACACCTTGAGGCGCGTGAAATGATTGTCGACACACATGACCCAGCGCGAGGCGATTATAAGCTCATCGGATGCCCCATCAAGATCGAATCAAATCATGTCGAGCTCAAGGTTCCGCCTCAGCTAGGTGAACACTCTGACGAGGTTTTGGCATCGCTTCTGGGTATGGAGGACTCCGAGCTTGCAGAACTCCGGGAAGCAGGCGTTATTTGAGGGTGTGAAAGTTCAATTACGGTCACAGGCAATTTTCTTTGGGAGTTAAGCGAGTCATGGGGATAATTGACCGACTCGGCGGCTATGTTGGTGACGCTCTTTGGGTGATCGACGCGCGTTGCGACCCCGCTTCAAGATTACATTCATGACCGTCAGCTATAAGAGCGCGACGTTTGCCGCGTGATGCGCCGTGACTGGGGAAGCATCAATAATAAGCATTGGCTTGCGACGAGATGTGGGCATTGCAAAACTCAGTATTGTCCCGGGTGTTTCGACCGGTTGGACGTAACCGGAAACGGTATTCCGTTTTAAGTCGGCAAGTCGAAAACGTGTGTGAGATTCGGATCTCGCATGTCGATACCACCCAGATGAAAATGATCAAATCATCCCGAACTGGTCTGATATTGCCCGGAATAATCCGAAACGGGCGTTCAGCAACTTCTCCGTAAATTGGACTGACCGACGAGGTCGATAATAAAGTCGGTTTTGCACGACGATACCGTGATCGAATAACTTCCTATCCAGGAATTGCGAGCGCCGGATGGGGCAATGGCGGACTTTGAGAGTCGATTACCGCTTCCTGCTCCTCGGCGCTTAAAGGACTGAACCTCTCCGCGGCATCCAGCACTTTTGGCAGAATGTTCACGTCTCCCGCGCTGGGCGCGGTGTGCATCTGCTGAGACAACAACCACCACAAGGCGCGGTCGATAGGCCCCTGATCGCGGTGAGGGTCGTACCATGTTGAGGCGTCGCGTTCTCCGTCTCCCCAGCCTCCGCGTGCGATCATTTTGATGGTTTGAATTCCCAGATTTCGAGCGTTGGCCTTGGCCAGCAGTGCTTCAGCGTCCTGTCGGTATTCGGTGCTTCGGAACATCGCTGCGTTGACCGGGAACATGATCGTGTCGAAGTCGAACCGATTCAACCCCTCCAGATGTGTGCTGGGAGCGTAAGGGCCGTGGCCTGTAATTCCCAGCCACTTCGTCAGGCCCTGTTCGCGCATCTCAACCAACGCTTCTAAGGCGCCACCGGGCGCGGTGACTTGGTCAAGGGCGTCCATATCGATGACGGAGTGTAATTGGAACAGGTCAAACGATTCGACGTTCAAACGCTTCATGATGCTCTCGATGTCCGCCCACGCTTCATCCCTTGTGCGAAACCGCGTTTTGGAGCCGAGGAAAACCTGATTACGAATGTCTGGCATCCACGGCGCCATGCGCTCCATCGCTTCGCCATAGCTGGGCGCGATGTCGATGTGGTTGACTCCGTGGTCGAGGATGAGCTGGATGGCCTTGTCAGCGACATCCTGGGTAACGCGCCCTATGCCTGCCGTTCCAAAAGTGACAACCGAGCTTTCGTGGCCTGTGCGTCCGAGCGTGCGTTTTTCCATCAAGGTCTCCTTTAATTGTCTAGTGGGAGAATTGTACATCACCGAGGATTCGGAGTGAACGATTATATTCGAGTCAGTTCCCTTTTCATTTGGGCGAGTCCCATCGGGCCGAGGTTGAGAGCATGCGTGTGGAAATCTTTCAGCTTGAACGCTGAACCCTGACGTTTCCGCACCTGCTCCCGCGCCTCGCGCCAGACTCGCTCTCCGACCTTATAGCTTATCGCCTGGCCAGGCAGTCCCAGATAGCGGCTGATCTCGCTCGCCATGAATTCCACCGGGAAACCGTGCCGATTGAGGTTGATAAATTCCTGCCCCAGATTGGGAGTCCAGGTCTCGCCAGGGTGGAAGCCCTCGTCGGACGGGATCGTCAACTCCAGGTGCATGCCGATGTCGATGATGACTCTTACGCTTCGAAGCGCCTGCGCCCTCAACATTCCCAAGTAATAATCAGGGTTCTCCAGATAGCCCAACTCTGCCATCAGTCGCTCGGCGTAAAGCGCCCATCCTTCGACGTACCCCGACGAACCGCCCAGCAAGCGCTGGAATCTCGATAACTGGGAGGACAGATGCGTTGTCGTGGCTAATTGGAAGTGATGGCCTGGAACGCCCTCGTGGTATGCGATGGCGACCTCGCCCCAGATCGGAAAAACGGTCTTTCCGCCTGTGGGATACCACGTCCGGCCCGGACGAGTAAAATCCTCGGACGGCGGAGTGTAGTACATCGCCAGCGCCCCGCCTGGAGGCGCGATCAAAGCTTCGATCCGTTTCACAGGCTCGGCGATGTCGAAATGCGTCCCGTTCAACTCGTCTATGGTGCGGTCTTGAAGTTCCTGCATCCAGTTTTTGAACGCTTCCTCGCCGACTATGGAACGTTTGGGGTCTGTCTCCAGCAGGTTTTCGGCTTCTTCGACGGTCCCGCCAGGCAGGATGCGTTCGGCGGTCTTTATGAATTCTTCATTGACCCATCGGAGTTGTTCCCAGCCCCACAGGTACGTCTCGTTGAGATCCAGGTCGATGCCATTGAATGTTCGTGCCGCCAGCGCGTAACGATCTGGCCCCACGGCGTTCTTCTCCTCAGCATGGGGAGCGTAGGTTTTTTTTAGATAATCAGCCATCTCAACCATCGCGCCGTTGGCGGCCTGGGCGCCGTTCTCGATCTCCCGCCGCAGCGAGTCAGAACCGATACCTGAGCCGTCATAAACTTCCAACAAGCCATCAAAGAACGAATGTTGACCTTCCGTGGCTCCACTCCATACAAGGCACTGGTCAGCGGTTTCGATGGCCTGGCGCTTGCTCACGACTTTGCCTCGGTGGATTCCTTCGTCTAGCGAACTGCGGAAGCTCTCCAACCCCTGGGACACTAGATTGAGACGGGCGGCGATGTTGCTCCAATGCTCCTCGGTGTCGCGGGGCATTAGATCGAAAATCATGCGGATGCTGTGTATCGGGCTGTGAATAACACTCAACTCCCGCAGTTTTTCGCCAGCGTCATGAATATCCAGGCTCAGGCGCATCTCCTCCGTCATCGCTTCGCGGGCGATGCGATCTTGTTCGGACTCAATTTCGGCAACTTCCAAATCCGACAGTGTTGATCGGTCTAATTCCGCCGACGCTTCTGCGCTTTCCGGCGAGAAATCGGTCATCTCGTCGTCTTGCCCAGAGATGCCTAAATATGTGGCGGTTAAGGGACTCAATTCGGCAACTTTGTTTACATATTCGTCCGCGATATCGAATATTTTAGACATCTAGAAACTCCTTGCACGCATTGTTAATCATGCGCTTAAAATCGTTTGGAACTTATGCAAGTAGTTGACTTTGTTTTTGCACAAATTGTTTGTGGCTTAGCGCTCACATCAATTCGACAACGATAAATCCAATTTAGTTCAGCGGCCCAGTGTATCACAGGCGGCGTTGGGCATTGACTTGTATTCGTGGAAGTCGGCACAATTTTCATATGGCGTCAAATAATGCAACGTTATTCAGTGTCACCGCGGTCATATTGTTGATGACTGCAATCGCGTGCGAAAATTCTGATGACGGCTTGGGCGGAGACTCTCGCGCAGCTACACCGGAGCCAACGGTGATCACGGTAACTCCTGTTCCCATCGCGACCGTTGACGCTGCTTCGTCGGTCGTTTCCGAAACCGCCCTGCCTCCGACCGTGCCCGCTGCTGTGGCGCTAGTTGCTACGCCAAACGAGGCAATAAGCGCTCTGATGCCTGCCACGGTCCCGATCGTTGCTGCGCTATCTTCGCCAATTCCGATTATTCAAGTTACGACGATACCGACTCGCACAACGCTTGGCGCCGATACGTTGGCGACGCCTTCGTCTGGGCCAGTGTTGACACCGACGAGTCAGGCGACAATTGCACCCTCCTCTACGCTCACTCGCGCTCAAACAGCAATTCCGACGGTCACGCTACCGCCGACGTTCACTCCAACACCTACAGCAACCGAGACAGCCACTCCGAATCTGATACCAGCGAATACGGCAACTCCAAATCCATCTCCGACCGCTAGCGTCGGTGGGCCATATTCTGGCGAAGCTGGCTCTGCGATTACGTTCAGCAGAAGCGCGACCGATCTTGGAGCCGACACTCCCACCTACGAATGGGACTTCCAGTACAACGGCACGACCTTCAGCACCGTAGGCGCAACGACTGCCTCGGGTGTCGTTATGACTGGCCCGAATTACACGTATTTGACGGCAGGGACTTTCACCGTGACCCTCAGAGTGAAGGACGACAAGGGCGTGATGACGATTAAAAGCCCTCAGATTGCCGTCACAAGGCGCTGTAGTTCCTTCGGCCAACCAGTTTGGGCTTACTGAGGCGGTCTTGCCCTTGCCGCTCTGGTGCTGTGGCGGGTACGCAGATCGGTTTTGGCCTCTCGTAGAAGCTAGCTCCGCCAGGATAAGCTAACTGAAAATACGAGGGGAGGGCGTCAAACCCTCCCCTCATTTCTTGCCAAAATTTCGATTAAGGACGGACTAACCGCCCGTGAGAACTTGGCTGGCGGCTCCGACAGCGGCCCCGCTGGCTGTCTCGTAGCCAACTCTGGGCAGGATGCCTTCGAGCGCGGAAAGCAAGGCCAGGACGTACTCGGGCCTGCTGGATTCGCCCATCAATCCGAACCTCCACGCTTTGCCAGCGAGCTCCCCCAGCCCCTTGCCAATCTCGATGCTGTGTTGTCTCAGCAGCATGTGCCTGACCGCATCGTCGTCAACGCCCTCGGGAATCCACACCGGCGTTATCTGGGCCAATTGATAACCCACTGGGGCGACCATTTTTATGCCGATGGCTTCAAGTCCGGCCCTCAGCGCGGCGGCATTTGTCTCGTGACGGGCGAATCGAGACTCCAGACCCTCCTCCAGTACGATTCGCAGCCCTTCTCTGAGGGCCAGAATCATGCTTACGGGAGCTGTGTGGTGGTACACACGGTCGAAACCCCAGTAGTTAGCGTTCAGCGCCAGATCGAGGTACCAGGACGAAGGAAGCGTGGAACGAGATTTTATCGATTCATGGGCGCGGGCGCTGAGGGCCACTGGTGAAAGTCCGGGAGGGCAGCCCAGGCATTTCTGAGTCGCGCTATAACTGTAGTCGATTCCCCAGTCGTCGAACGCCATCTCGTTGCCGCCGAGGGAGGTCACAGCGTCAACCATGAACATCGCGTCGTGATCCTGGGCTAGCCTTGAAATGCCCTCTAGGGGCTGTCGGATGCCCGTGGATGTCTCGGCATGAATGGCGGTAACGAGTTTTACGTCCGTATGCTTCTTCAGTTCTGCTTCTAACATCTCCTCCGGGAAGGGCTTTCCCCAATCGGCCCGGATTGGAACCACGTTGGCTCCCACTCGCGTTGCCATGTCAACCATGCGTTCGCAGAAATACCCGTAGATGCACATGACCACGGTGTCGCCGGGTTCCAGCAGGCTGGATATTCCGGCCTCCATACCCGACGATCCGGTGCCCGATAGCGCAAACGTGATGGCGTCGTCGGTTTGGTACACTCGCTTGAGCAGTTCGGACACTTCATCCATTATCTTAATGAAGTCGGGGTCGAGGTATCCGATCATGTTCTGCATCATGGCCTGAAGCACTCTCGGATGGACCATGCTCGGCCCGGGCCCGAGCAGTATTCTGGGCGGGACCATGGGGATTTTAGAGACCGGCAACGGCGGTTGAGTCATTCTGCTCCTCTGTGACGGCCACGGAAATGTGCGTTTCGCGATTCAATGGAGGAATGGTGGCCGCCTGCAAGATAATGATGGATTTTCAGGGGGCGCTAGATTGTTTGTGCCTGTTGTATCGGTCATCGAATCGCACGATATCGTCCTCTCCCAGGTAGGAGCCGGATTGGATTTCGATAATCTCCAGAGGGATGCTGCCGGGATTTTCCAAGCGGTGCTGCTCGCCAATTGGCACATGTGTCGCATCGTTTTCGTGGAGATACGACACTTCGTCGCCTGTCGTCACTTTGGCCGTTCCCCTTACGACAACCCAGTGTTCGGCGCGGTGGTGGTGCATCTGGAGCGAGAGCGCGGCGCCAGGGTTGACTGTTAGTCGTTTAACCTGGAACCCTGGTCCGGAGTCCACCGTCTCGTACCATCCCCAGGGGCGATGCACTTTGCGATGGTTCTCCTGCTCGTAACGCTCGTCCTGCTTGAGTTGGGTCGCCAGCTCTTTGACCTCTTCGACATGGTCGCTGTGGGCGACAAGCACAGCATCAGCCGTCTCTACTACGATGACGTTCTCAAGGCCAATCGCGGCAACCAGGCGGTGCTGGCCCATGACCAGAGAGTTTTTCATGCGATGGGTGTAAACGTCGCCCTGTATTACGTTGCCGTCATCGTCGCGGGGCTGAACATCCAAGAGGGCCGACCATGCGCCGACATCCGACCATCCAGCGTCTAACGGGACGATCACAGAAGCAGGACCGTTCGATGAGTTCTCAGTGATGCGCTCCATTACAGCATAGTCGATGGTGTCCGGCGGGCATGCGGCGAACTCTTCAGCGTTAGGGCGGTAAAACACGCCGTCCTGATCTCCATTTTTGTGGGCTTGACGGCAGGATTCAGCTATGTCAGGCCTGAAATTCTCCAATTGCTCCAGCCATATCGACGTCTTCATGACGAACATTCCGCTGTTCCAAAGGTACTCGCCTGTATCGAGCATCTGAATTGCTACTGACTCAGAAGGCTTTTCAACGAAACTTGCCAGTTGGTAGGCTTCAGCGCTTCCATTGGTTTCCTGCCGGGTGAATGTGTGGACATTGCCTTTGCGGATATACCCGTAGGCGGTTTTGGGCCCAGTGGGAACGATGCCAAATGTCACCACGCATCCCTGGCTCGCCAACCGCAAACCTTGGACAATCGCCTTCTGGAACGCATCCACATCGGTTATCACGTGGTCAGCCGACAGCACGAGCATGACGGGGTCGTCGCCTTCTGAGTTCGCCTGTATCGACAAAGCCGCCAGTGTCAAGGCGGGGGCGGTATTGCGGCCCACTGGTTCTAGAATTATCGAGCGGGTATCGTGTTTTATCTGACGGGCGTGTTCAGCCACCAGGAATCGGTGCTCTTCGTTACAGACCACGATGGGCGGCGACAAATCATCGATGCCGTCCAATCGTAGAATTGTGTCTTGCAGCATCGAATTGTCGCCCACAACTTTGAGGAAGGGCTTGGGGTAAAACTCTCGCGAAAGAGGCCAAAGCCGCGTGCCTGAGCCTCCGGCGAGAATTACTGGATACAGGGCCATTAGCGCCTCCGTCTGAATTGCGTAAATCTTGTCTCGACAGGGCCGCCGAGCGATGGCGCGAACTGCCTGCCCTCGCAGGTTGATTATATGTGTGGTCTCGGTAGCGGTCAACGCTCAGATGGGCGCGTGAAACGGGAATCGACGCGATGCAGATGAACCAACCGGCGCGGTTGCAACCCGCCTTTTCAAATACCCAACACCACGCTGACGAGGTTTTGTTCTAGAGCCAGTCCTAGCTCCGTGGCCTCTTCAAGTCGGGTGTGGTCACCGACCGAGCCGACATACGCGACGCCCAGAATCCGGCCAACTCGAAAGTCTACTACCGTCGAAGACACCAAGCCATTCCTACTGCTATGCACCGCTTTGAGCGCGATGGCTTCGTCAAAAAACCCCGTCGGTTCAAGCTGTTGCATATCAACCAACGTTTGCCCGTGACCCACCTCCCGACCGACATGGCGTTGGAAGTCGTTGAGAAAAACGTCGCTCATCCAATCAGAGACCGAATCCGGCCCGTCGAAAAGATGGGCGACCGAAGCTACGACGAAATTGATGCCGTCGTCGGACATGCGAGGCGTCGGCGGCCCAAACTCGCGCAGGTAGCCGGCGATGCGGCCGGCCTCATGGTATCGTTCCTCCGTAGAGCCTGGGAAACCATTCTCGGCCATTTCTCGGTTGGTCAGTGGCCCCTCTCGCGCCGTGCGATAGTCGGCGAACGTCGGTGGCAGGCGCTGCTGATCCAAGGTCATGAACTCCAGGTCATGGACAGTCATTTTGTAAGTTGCGTCGACTAGGGACGTTGCCAATTCCCTCTCCCATCTACCACAAGCCAACTCCTGTCTATCCTAGCAGCACGATCCCATGCCAGCGTGTCGATCATCCGCAGGCCATCGGGTATACGTGCAGACTGCGGGTGGTCTCCACGGGCAACCGGGAGCTTGCCCAGGAGTCGCCGCCGTCATCGCTGCTGAAAAAGTGTCCATCTTTTGAGACGCAATACACTTGATTCGGTGATTCTGACGGGATGGCAACCTGAAACATCCGGCTGGGCGGCGTGTCGCCGATGTCCAGACGCTCCCATGTGTCTCCAAGATCGCGACTTCGGAACAATGCTCCGGCCTCCTCGGTGCCTGCGGGCGCGCCGCCTCCGCCGGCTCCGGCGGCCAAATATACCGTTTTGGGATCGTCCGGAGCGATGGCCAAGCCTCGGCAGTAGGAGCCTCCCGGGAACATCTCGCCGAACCTCAGATGTTGCCAGCGCCTCCCACGATCTGGGCTTCGGAACATTGCCACTTGCGCGATGATAAACACATTGCCTGGCGCGGCGGCGCTGAGTTTGACGCCGTGAAGGTCGACTGTGTGATTATCGGTGTACAGTCCGTCAGTGATCGAATCCCAGCTGTCGCCGCCGTCCCTGCTGGCAAGCAGCCCGCCAACCTCGACGGCGGCGTATACGTCCGAAGGGTCAGAGGGGTCGGCGGCGATGCCGATTACTCTTTTTGCCAGAGGCGGCATGTAGGTCGTTACGTTCGGATAGGCGATTCTGCTGGTGTCCATCTTCTGCCACGAAGAGCCAGCGTCTGAAGACCGATAGATGGCGCATGGCTCGTATCCAGCGAAGATTATGTCAGGATTGGATGGGTTGAATGCCAGCGACCAGACGTTTGTGCCTTCGTCAGGGCAGTGGAGAGCCTCCCAATTGGCGCCTCGGTCCCGACTGCGATACACGCCAAGTTGCGTGCCCGCATAGACCGTCGCGGGATCATCAGGGTGCACCAACAAGGCTCTCACCTGCGGGCCTTCTGGGAGACCATCGGCGATGCTCTCCCATTTGTCCGAGTCGACAGCGCGTCTCAGGAGTCCGCCCTCGGCGATGTTGTCGCCTTCTCCAGCCAAGCCAACGTAAACGTGGATCGTGTCGTTCGTGGTCGCCATGTAAGTTCCTCCCATATGTGATAGGCGTATTGTTTGAGATGACAGCGGCAAGTGTCAAGTTTTCCGAACTACAGACGGCGATGAGAAGTCCCAAACCGGCTTGTCGCGGCTATCCTGCTTGGATATAATGTTTGTGCTGCGTCTTTTGACGCGCACAACGTTTCACGAGGTCATTCATACATGGCAGATAAACCCAAAGAACAGCGCGGAGTCACAAGGCGCCAATTCATGAAGGCTTTTCACATCGGCGTCGTCAGCGCTCTGGCAGTCGGCGTGGTGTCGGGACGTCTCGCAGGTTCGCTGTTCCGACGAAATCAGTCCCAGGCTCAATTTTCGGAAGATTCGATCTTCGCCCCCGCCAAAGATAGGCAGAATCGGGCCTGACTGCTCAGTTCGTCCGCGTTGAATAATGGGGTGTAAAGACCCTGGATCGCGGACGGCGATTTTGGGAACATGCTCGTAAGACCTGCAATTCTAAATTTGTGGGGGCACGGGTTTCGGATCGTTCATTTCCATTTACGATTAGGTTATGAACTTTCCTACGACGAGAGACCAACCAATGAATCTGATGCCACCAGCCATCCTGTTGGTCCGCGGTGGAAAGACGGAGGGTGAGTCGATTCCCCCTCAATGAAGGCACGACAATAATTGGACGCTCAAGCGTAAGTGACATGGTTGTTGTCGAACCTAGCGTTTCCAGGCGACATGCCGCCGTCGGGGGCGATAGCCAAGGATTCTGGTTGATGGATTTGGGCAGCCGAAACGGCACGTTCATCAATGGCAACTCCGTCGGCGCTGACCCTCAAAAACACACAAACTGGGACAAGGTGGAGCTTGGCGGAATGTCGATGCACTGGATTTTCATGGAATCTCAGGACACTATCGAGGTTCCCAGACAGTTGGGGTAGAGCAGGGAAAGTGATTTCGGAATCTGACACATCGTTGGGACTCGGCATACCGCCGAGTCTTTTTCATTTGTTTGACAACGGAACTACGACATGCACGCGCTGGACATGCGCGCGCTGAGACGGAGGTCATCCGAATGCCTGAGCCAGGCAACATTGCGCCAGATTTCACTTTGCCATCCACAATTGGGGAGATCAACCTGCAACAACGTTTCAGTGGCAAGAAGCTTGTGTTGGCGTTCTACATCGAAGACAAAACGCCCGGTTGAACCCAGATGCTTTCCTCCTTGTTCAAGGAATACGACACTATCTCTGAGCTTGGCGCAGACGTTATAGGTATCAGCGCTGACAGCGTGGAGTCTCACCTTTCTTTTTGCGAGAGTCTCGGTGGCTGCAAGTTTCCATTGGCCAGCGATCCAGACCGTAAGGTCGCGACGTCTTATGGGGCCGTTGACGATTCTGGGAAAACCGGGGTTCGGTCGGTCTATGTTCTGGACTCTGGTGGGGTGATTCTGCTCAGGATTCCGTGGTACCAACCTGGCAATGTCGGGCAATTCATGGAGATATTCCAGGCTCTGGGGCTTGAGTGAGCCAATCCTCGCTGGTAGGGTGTTATCAAGACGGGCGCAATTAGCGCCAACGAGATTTCTGTAACAAAAATTCCAGCAAGAAAACACATCCAAGCTCTGAGATTCGGAATTGATCGAAATGAAAAGGCCAAGCCTTCAATTCATCGCAGTTTTGTTGCTCTTTGTGGCGGCGTTGACCTCCGCGTCCTGCGAAGTAGAATCGACGCCTGACCCGACGGCGCTGCCCGTTCCTACTCCAACGCCTGTGAACGTCGAGCAATTGCTGAGAGACGCAGGAGCGGCGACGGCTGGTCTCGACACGTTCCACTTTCTCCTCGAGCACAACACGGGCGGGACACCCCTGGCGCCTAATCTCACCGTGACCGAGGCCAAAGGCGATGTCGTGAATCCTGACGGGATTTCCACGGAATTTGCAGGCACGTTAGGAGCGTTTGCGGTGAGGTCGAACCTCATCACCCTGGGAGATGAGAGCTATATGACCAACCCTCTGACCGGCGCCTGGGAAAGCGTGCCCAAAGAGGTCAGCCCACTGGGATTCTTCGATCCTCAATCTGGAATCGGCGCGATCATGACCCAGGTGGTGAACGCGAATCTGCTGTCCATCCGAGAAGGAGAAATTCGCGTGGGCGGAAGCCTGCCCGTGGCTGCGTTGGAGTCGATCCTGGGGAGCGCCACCGACGGGACGACAGTGGAGGCGGAGTTGACCATCGACGCAAAAACGCTATTCCTGACCGAGGCCATACTCACCGGTAGGGTGACGGCCACGGAGCCTGACGGCGTGATACGCACGATCACGCTGTCAAAATTCAACCAACCGCTAACCATCGTCGCTCCACAATAGTAGACGCTCCTCTTGGACACCGGCATCGACAAGCCCCGACGAAGAATCCCCCCTTACCTTGCTCTCGCGCCCATTTGCGTTGGAGTGTTCATCGCGGCGGACGACCAGACTGTCATCGTCACCGTGCTTCCACAGATCATGCTGGACCTCAAGGTCCAGATAACCGAGCTTAGCCGAGCCTCGTGGACGATCACAGGCTACCTTCTTGGTTACGTGGCGGCGATGCCGCTGATAGGCCGACTATCGGATGTGTGGGGGCATCGAAACATATACATCGCTTCGATGCTGCTGTTCATGGTAGGCTCGGCTTTGGCAGCCCTCACCACGGACCTGACAGCGCTAATCGCGGCTAGGGTGTTTCAGGCGGTCGGAGCCGGGGCGCTCATCCCCATATCCATCGCGATGGTTGGCGATCTATTCCCCCCTGGAGAGCGGGGCGTTCCGCTGGGCATTATGGGCGCGTCCGCCGAAGCAGGCGGCGTCATAGGGCCGTTGTGGGGCGGGTTGATCATACGATACCTCGACTGGCCCTGGGTGTTCTGGATAAACATTCCGCTCGGAGCCGCAGTGCTGTTGTTGATGATTCCCTTAGTGAAATCTAGCCCAAGATTCCCCGCAAAGGTGGACTACTTGGGCGGGGGGTTGCTAGCGGTCAGCTTATCGACCCTTACGCTAGGCATGGCTAGAATTGACTCCTTTGACCTGCTCATGCTGGCGTACTTCGCCGCATCGCTGGCTACGTTGGGCTTGTTTGTCGTTCGAGTCAGGAAGTCCGACGATCCTCTTTTGCCGCCGTCAATGTTCCGTATACTGGCTTTCTCGGCGGCCAACGGCGTCCACCTGCTGATAGGCGGCGCCCTGATAATAGGGATGGTGACGGTTCCGCTGTTGGCGAACACAGTGCTGGGCCAGACTCCATTGGGTGGCGGCCTTATGCTCATGAGGATGACGGCGGCGATACCTTTCGGGGCATTGTTGGGCGGTTTCGCGTGCCAGAGGTTAGATTACCGAGCGCCAACGGTCGTTGGACTCGCGTTGGCGGCGCTGGGATTCGGACTTATGAGCCAATGGGGGCTGGACATCAGGGACCCATCAATGACGGTGCATCTCGCAATCGTGGGATTCGGGTTCGGCCTACTGATCGCGCCAATCGCGCTGGCAGCGACCAACTCCGTGGAGCCTGGACTGCGCGGCGCTGCGGCGGGTCTTATTACTGCCTCAAGGGTCGTGGGGATGACAATTGGCCTCGCAATGCTCACCGCCTGGGGCACTGGTCGGTTCCAAGACCTGGTGGCTGGAATGGCGCTGCCCTTCCCGTTGCCAGGTGACACCGCCGAGCAGTCAGCACAGCGGCTCACCGACTTTGAAACTGGACTGTCCGACGCTGGATTGTCTCTGTTCAGCGACTTCTTCTCCATCGCGATGGTTGTGTGCATAGTCGCTATTGGAGTCGCCGTGTTCATGGTCTGGAAGCCGGGGAAGTCTGAGTCTTGACCCAGGCGCATCGGTCCTTCGTTCGCTGCATCAAATACTCAGCGTGCCATACACCGGCGACCATTGGTCTATGAGGGGAAGAATATGCCGTCAAAGAAACGAAAGCGGAACAGGTCTCAGAGACGGAGTCGCGGATCACAGAATCAGAGCGCCATTCAACAGTATATGCCCATGATACTTGGCGCGGCGGCCATTGGCCTGATCGTCCTCGTTGGATACGCGCTCTTTGTGGCGGTGAACTCGTCGGGCAGTGGTTCCAATTTCGAATTTGACGTCTATCAGGGAAACAACATCCTAGGTGGCGACAAGGTTACCCTCGATGAGGTTCTGGCTCTGAACAAACCTCTTGTGCTGAACTTCTGGGCTGGAGATTGCCCGCCGTGCCGCGCAGAGATGCCAGCATTCCAGCGAGTTCACGAGGAGTACGGTGGAGACGTGTTGTTCCTGGGTCTGGACGTCGGCGTGTTCACGGGTCTGGGCACTGAAGCCAGCGCCAGAAGATTGTTGGACGAGCTTAGAATAACCTACCCCATCGGCGCTCCTCCCAGCCGGTCGGCGGTTGTCAGCTATTCAGTTCGTAGCATGCCTACCACGGTTTTCTTTGACGCCAAGGGGAAATTGGTTGATCGTGTCGATGGCGCGATGAACGAGTCCCGTTTGGAGACCATAGTGGACAAGATTCTCGAAACTTCCTAGCCAGTTGCGACAGTTTAGGGCGGGAGTGTACAGTTGTCACTTGACGAAACCTTACAGTCAAATGGCAGGTGAAAGATGATTAACGAGAGGGTCGAAGGGCTGTTTCATGCGGTCGGTGGCGGCGACCGGATGGCGTCCACTGATATGTTCCATCGAGAGGAGGTCCAACTAGCCTCCCGAAATAGAGGCATGCCTCTGGAGGCCCTCAAGTACAACATCACCCCTGCTGGCATGCACTATCTGTTGATCCATTTCGATATCCCGTACTTGGATGCCGACACATGGAACCTGGAGGTTGGGGGGCTTGTGGCGAATCCAGTCTCCCTGTCACTGGATGATATCAAGAGCCGTCAGTCGGTCACGATGCCCGTCACGATGGAGTGCGCCGGCAACGGGCGAACGTTGCTGGAGCCTCGGTCTATCAGCCAACCCTGGGGCCTGGAGGCCATCGGCACCGCTGAATGGACCGGAACACCTCTCGGCCCAATGCTCGAAGATGCAGGCGTTGATCCCAGCGCTGTCGAGATACTCTTCACGGGACAAGACAGAGGAGTGCAGGGCGACGAAATTCAAGATTACCAGCGCAGCCTGACGTTGGAAGACGCAAACCGCGACGAAGTGATGCTGGTTTACGAGATGAACGGCCAGCCGCTTCAACCCCAACACGGATTCCCGATGCGCCTGATTGTTCCCGGATGGTACGGCATGACATCGGTAAAATGGTTGACGAAGATTGAGGCCATTTCCGAACATTTCGACGGGTTTCAGATGGACCAGACATACCGTTACAAACAGGACGCCGACGACCCTGGGGAACCGGTCGACTTGATCCGCGTTCGGGCGCTGATGATTCCTCCAGGGATTCCAGATTTTCTAACTCGGACCCGCCTGTTGGATGCTGGGCCGGTGACACTGGAAGGTCGCGCATGGGCGGGTAGGCTGGGTGTGGACAGGGTAGAGGTTAGCGCTAACAACGGCGAGTCATGGGACGATGGCAGCTTGGAAGAACCGGTCGGCAAATACGCATGGCGCGCATGGTCGTTTGACTGGGATGCGACGCCAGGGAATCACATCCTGAGCGTCAGAGCCACCGATTCAGAAGGCAATATCCAGCCTACCGACCAGCCTTGGAACTACCAGGGTATGGGCAATAACATGGTGCATCGAGTGAACGTCGTGGTGAGGTAGCATTCAAATCTCATCCACAGTTACATCGCAATCAACGAATTTCATAGTCAGCGGACAGTCGTTGTTGCTAGGGAAGAGGAAGCCGACCACGATAAACGATACGATCATCAAAAGGGCCAGACCGCCAGATATCGGCCATGGCCTCCACCAATCTCTGCCACCGCTATCGTGAGTCCGGTTAAATGCCCTTTATCACGATGATTGCCGTAAACTCCTCTGTGCTCCAGTTCTGATAGCTGGGGATGTTGAGGGTCTCGTCCCGAATACATTTCCGTCTCCGTTTGCTAACAGGACAATGCCACACACTTGTCATTAGCCGAACACAGCCACAGTATCAAAGCTTGGGACTTCGGCGGCAGAACCCTTTTGTTTCATGTGATACCGAGGCGCCAGCGACACTTGACTCGCGGCGCCTCCTCTGACGGGTATTGCTGCGATATCCAGTTGCGAAAACGTCGGCGTTGGCCTGACGATGATCCAATCGGGGCGATTGGTATATGCGGCGCCTGGAAATGCTTAACCGATTTGGCGTGCCATGACCCAATCGAGTTACGTTGAAGTCACGCTGCATCGAAGGCATAACAATGGGGAACAGCTATGCTGGTCATGTAAGGAAGTCGTCAAAGTCATCGCAGGTGCACTCACAATTTAGCAAACCGTCCCGCTGTTTTGATACCAAAAGGCAGAATGCGCACGACGATGACAATCGGAACATGCCTCCTGTGAATGTAAATCGGGAGCTACGGCTCAACCAACTAAGCGTATTTCCTGACTCAGACTCGCAGGGACCGTCCGTCGCCACCGACCCAATTCAAACCAAACGTTTGAGCCAACTTGAACGGCGATCGAATATAACCAGCAACACGCTCACGGTTGGAGAGCAACTCCCCAGGCAGCTGCGCAGGACTATGGAGCGAGCGTTTTGCGCCGACTTCTGTAATTTGAGGGTTCACGAGGGAACAGACGCAAAATCTCTCGGGGCCATCGCTTTCACGCGAGGCAGGGAGATTCATTTTGCCCCAGGTGAGTACGCTCAACATAGCCTTGAAGGGCAGAAGAGCATCGGCCATGAACTGGCCCATGTCGTGTAACAGCGACGAAAGATCGTTCCTTTGCCATATGATCAACAAAGCCTCGTCAATTCTGACCCCGTTTTGGAAAATCAGACTGACTCGCTAGGTGAACAAGCTGCTCGCGGAGAGCATGCGAAGGTCGGGAACCTTCCCGTAGCACGAAATGTGAATATCACCGAATTGGGCCAGCCTAATGACGCTGGCGGCGCCATTCAATTGGGCAAAAATCGAAGAACAAGAATACGCCAGGGGTATCTGAAAAGAAATTGCGAAGGAGGAAAGCTGAAAGTAAGTCAGCCAGAGAAGTTAATGCGTTCGCCTCGTATTCGGGAGACCAAGCTAAGAATATGACCTGGAAGCAAAAGAAAGTCGCCACAAAGGGTATTGGGCATGGTTCAAGCAAGCTAGGCACGGGCAGTAAAATGAATTCGAAAACTGCAAATATTCTGAAGAAAAAGAATAAAAAGTAGTCACTCCTCAACTCCTTTGACCATTCTGCGGGAACACTGATTAATCTGTAACGAACCGGGCCGGTTGAGCTGACAAGACTGTGTCGTCACCTGCCCATGGCTAAAATTCGATTACACCAGTAAGGACAGCGGATTCTCCAACAGTCGTTTGACTTCGTTCACGAATTGCGCGCCTTCTGCGCCGTCGACGATGCGATGGTCGCCGGATATGGTAGCTGTCATAATTTGGGCCACCTTTATCTGGTCGTCCTCTCCAACCACAGGACGCTTTGCCACTGCCCCCACCGCCAGCACCGCTGACTGTGGCGGCTGGATTATCGCGACGAAACTGGTAACTCCGAACATTCCCAGATTGCTTATGGCGAAAGTTCCGCCGGCGTACTCCTGATTCGACAGGGTCCCGTTCGCCGAGCGCTCGGCGAGGTCCTTGCTGGCCGCTGCCAGCTCCCTGAGTGACTTATCTCCGCAGTCCAGTAGCGCCGGAACGATCAATCCTTCCTCAATTGCGATGGCGACGCCAATGTTGATGGCGTCGTTCGTCTTGATGCCGTTCTCCTGGTAGAAGCTGTTGAACTTTGGGTATTTCTTGAGAGTCATAACGCAGGCTTTTACGATCAGGTCGTTCACCGTGACCCGGATGCCTTCGTCGGACAGCGACTGGTTTATCTGGCCGCGCAGGGCCATCACTTGAGTCATGTCTATGTCGGTGTTGACATAGAAGTGGGGTTTCTCTGACTTGCTTTTGACGGTCACACGAGCGATCTGCTGACGCATGCGGCTGAGGGGGATAAGTCCGTCTTCGTTCACTGACTCTGCCGTCGGAGCGGGAGGGGCAGCGGCGGCCACCGGTTCAGGAGTCGCAACTGACTCTGACTCTGGCTCAGGTACGGCTTCGTGAACGGGCGCATCTTCTATTACCGGTGTCACTGGAGCCTCTGCCACGGCTTCAAGGGGATGGCTCGCGAAGCTTAACACGTCGTCCTTTGTGATTCTGCCTCGTGGGCCTGTTCCTTCGATCTGCTTGAGATCGATGGCCTGTTCCTCTGCGATCTTTCTGGCGGCAGGGGTGGCGAATAGCCGGCCTTCAGAGGCAGGCTGGGCCACGTCTTCAACAACCACTCCGCCGTTTGTGGACACCGGCTGAGCTGGAGGGTCCAACGGGATCGCGGTCGACACCGGAGGCTCGGCCTCAACTGCCGGAGTAGGCTCGTCTGGAGTCGACGCAACTGGAACCTCGGACTCGGCGCCCACGATGGCGATGGTCTCGCCTACGGGGACGGTCGTGCCCTCGGCCACAAGTATCTGGAGCAGGATCCCTTCGCCGTATGACTCAAACTCGACGACCGCTTTATCGGTCTCGATTTCCGCGACAGCCTCGCCCATCTGCACCGGCGAGCCTTCGGTTTTAAGCCACCGCACCACGGTGCCTTCTTGCATGTCATAGCCCATTTGGGGCATGGTGAGTTCAGTAGCCACAGGAGCCCCCGTTATATTCCAAATTTTTCTTCAATAGTGTCCAACACTCTCTGAGCCGTCGGTATGGTGGCGGCTTCGAGCGTTCCGTTATATGGCGCTGGAACGTCCAGCCCATTGACCCGCGCCACAGGGCCGTCGAGGTAATCGAAGGCTTCCTCCTGGATTGCGCTGGCGATCTCTCCAGAGAAGCCGCCGAATTTCCACGCCTCTTCGACAACGACGGCGCGGTTGGTCTTTTTGACCGACTCAACCAAGGTTTCGGTGTCGAGTGGCCGGAGGGACCTCAGGTCGATCACCTCAGCATCCACCCCTTTTTCAGCCAGCCTGTTTCCGGCCTCCTCGGCGATATGGGCCATGCGGGAATAACCGATTATGGTGACGTCTTTGCCAGGACGCCGAACCACGGCTTTGCCTAGAGGGACTTCGAAATATTCCTCTGGCACTTCACCGCGCGTTCCGTAAAGCATGGAGTGTTCAGCGAAAACGATAGGGTTAAGGTCTTTGCGGGAAGCTCTGAGCAGTCCCAGAGCGTCGTATGGCGTCGAAGGGGTTAATACCTTGAGGCCGGGAACCGACGCGTACCAGCCCTCAAAACTCTGGGAGTGAGTGGCGGCTAACTGTCCGCCGCCTCCGGTCACCGTCCGCATCATCATGGGCACTGTGAACTGGCCGTTGGACATATACCGTAGCTTTGCGGCGTGGTTTACTATTTGGTCGATGGCCAGCAGAGTGAAGTTGATCGTCATGATTTCGACAATCGGTCGCATGCCGGCCAGGGCGGCGCCCACAGCGGCTCCGACGATCACAGACTCTGAGATTGGCGTGTCTCGGATTCGGTCTGGGCCGTACTGTTTCAGGAAACCTCTGGTGACAGCGTATGCGCCATCGTAGGCCCCTATATCCTCGCCCAGCATGAACACTCTATCGTCTTCATCTAACGCCTCGCGGAGACCCTGGGCGATCGCTTCTCTGATGATAATTTCAGGCATTAAATAGGCGCTCCGATTTTCAGGCGTAAACGTTGTCCCAGAGCGAGTCAAGCTCGGGTTCCGGGCTATTCTTGGCAAATTCGACCACCTCTTCGATGGTCTCGATGACCTCTCGGTCGATCTGGGCGAGTTCATCTTCGGACATCAAGCCTTCGGCCAGCGAGAAAGACTTGAACCGCTCTATCGGGTCGTTGACTCGCCATTCTTCTACTTCTGACGTCTCCCTGTAAGCGACGGGGTCGGCCATTGAATGGCCTCGGAAACGGTATGTCATCGCCTCAAGAAAAACAGGCCCGCTGCCAGATCGGACCTTCTTCAACGCTTCTGCAGTCGCTTCACGCACAGCCAACAGATCCATGCCGTCAATCTGCACCGCGGGAATCTTGTAATACTCGGCGGAAGCATAGATGTCGCGTCCGGCGGCGTGGGTTTTATCGACATGAGAGCCCATGCCATAGAGGTTGTTTTCAAGAAAGAATATGACCGGCAGTTTCCATAGCGAAGCGAGGTTCAGAGACTCGTGGAACTCGCCTTCGTTGACGGCTCCATCGCCTATCTCGAGGCCGGCACCCGACCCGTCGCAGGGACGGACGTCGAGCTGCTGCAAGCGCTGCACGAGGCACAACCGGACAACCCGGAGGCAACGCGCTGGTTGGCCCGGGCCTACCTGGCTGACAACCAGCTCGAAGCGCTCTTGGCCTGGTTGCCTGGGCAGCTGCGGGCCCGGCCTGAGGATGCCGAACTGCGCATGCTGCTGGGCCGGGCACAGCTGCTCGGCGGCGACAAGGCCGCGGCGTTGTAGTTCGGCCGCCTCGAACCTGACGGCATACTTATGGAAATGGGCGGTCCGTGGCCCTCCGTACCGTCTTTCCAGTGACCGGAACAGAC